>OMLO01000057.1_pt1 | contig 45687 bp, 35 predicted proteins | sample 1674811 | NCBI WGS metagenome assembly OMLO01 (sample SAMN06265003, study PRJEB25207) | coral metagenome | isolation source: Coral host | place: Mexico:La Bocana,Puerto Morelos, Mexico | collected 2008-11-13
CCATAGCTCTTCCCCAGATCTCTTTTAACTGCACGTCTCTCAGTACTCTCATGCATGAGATCTTCAGGCTGAGCCTCGACATCGTCCGAATCGCTTATTAGCTCAGCTTCTTGGACGCAAACACGCTCGCTGCTGGAAGCATGTAATATGGCATTTTCATCGCATGAAAACAGCTGATCCCCCTCACAACAGTCTCTTTTGTTCCATAACTGTTTTCTTATCGCGCTGTCCTCCCGTAGCGGAGAATGTACATATTTAATTATTACATCTTCCTCGATGAGGTGTTCCTTTGGACATGACACTTTGTCTTCCTCCTCCGCGACATTTGCACCGTTCCCACGTGAATTTAGTGCTAGGTTACTTTCTTCAACACGGTTGCGTGACACGCTTCCTTCATCAAAAGGACTATCCGACACGTTGTCTTTCTCCAAACGATCACGTGGCATTTTATCTTCCTCTACAGGATAACGTGATACGTTACCTTCCTCTAAGCAACCACCTGACAGGTTATCTTTCTCCCAAGGACTGCGTGGCACCTTGCCTTCCTCAAATGGACGACGTGACAAGGCATCATCCTTAAGAGGTTTTCCAAACATCTGCTCAGTTTCCTTCGAAGTGAGAAAATTCGGTTTATCGCCTGAAACTTCATCGCAGAACTTGCTAGGTATATGAGTGCATGTCAAGCCCGTTGATATCACTTCTTCCTCTGACTTCTCGTCTTCTCTCTCATCCACTCCCCTTTCACTTGCTTTCCTTTGAAGCGACTGAGTTTGGAAGATCATTATCTCTTCAATATCATCATCATTCAAGAAATCATCCTCATCTTCGTTGTCTTTATTTTTCGCAGTTTGAACATTTTCGCTGGTATCGTCATCATTATAACTTTTCCACACATCCTGCTCGACTTGAGCCACATCTGTGACAATGTAGTCATCCGTCTCATCATCGTCTAAATTTTCAAGCCCTTGCTTCAGCCGGAGCTGAGCTTTCTTGCATGCTGTTAGGAGACAAGGCAGTCTAAACCTACAAGAAAAGAAACAAACTTGGTAAAACGTACATTGTAGCTGTATACAGATTATCACAACTTGGCTTTTAGTCTTATTAAATGGAACTATATTGTGACTTTAGGCACACACCTTCTCTCAATCGGAGCTAAGACTTACTTAATGTTAAATGGCTTGAAACTGTGGGGTGTGTGCGTACCACAAGATTGTTATCCAATTGTCATACCTGATACAAAACCACTTGCTTCGGAGTAAACACACTGCACAAGGAGAAAGTGATAAGGTCGACACACTAGAGAAGTGAATCAGTGACAAGCCCCTTCGTGTATACGCAAGGGACAGTACGCAAGCTAGTACGATGTTGTACCTAAGACTTGTGCACACGCTGCGACATTGTGTCCCTGTTTCATATGACGCGCGAATTTTATGCAAACTGTTTGCGTGGACAGAATTTTGCCCCCACAGCAGAACTCTGTTTGTTAGACCAGGCACGTCAAACAAGAAAAATTGTCGCTGCAACACGTCCCCATCGTCATGTCCCCGCAACATGTTCTCTAGGGTTTTCCGACCTAAAACACCGCTCAATGCAGAACCAGTGACGAATGGCACTACACCAACTTATGCCAAATCATAACTTACCTTTCGGCCAAGTTTATTACGTCATCTAATTCACAATGTTCAGGGATGATGACGTCACCAGTGTAAATGTGCTTTAAAACAACTTCGAAAGCTGATCGGTTAATTTCTTGGAACATTAGAGCAACTCGATCTGTCCTTCCCCCAGATTCCGTGTTCTCTTGAAGGGCTTTTCTTTCTTTCAACAACTGAAACAAATAAGCAGGCTAAGAGAATAAAACACACGAGCAAAACAAAAAGAGATTGCGTTGACATTTAGTTTGCAGTCAAACAAGTGCAACATGGCTAGACTTTTCCAAACTCATTAATAATTTAGGGTGAAAGTTTCTAAAGAAACTGTGGTGCTGCGTCGGTGGGGGTAACAAGGTAATTTTGTTATATCAACTAAGTTGAAAATGTAAATTGGCCAATTTTTACATTTTCAACTTAGTTGATATAACCAAATTACCTCATTAATAATTAAGTTTAAACAGAGGAAATCCTAAACGTGACTGTGTTTTTGGATTAATTAGCATGGATTTTAAAGGTTTGATTTTGCCGTTTACTCCTTAGTTTTAGTTTCAATTGAGAATATACATATCAAACACTCAACACAGTGTTTAACCACATAAACAAACTGCGCCATGCGTCGTATTTTAAACTTTCTTCTCGGTGTTCGGAAACGTGGTCAAACACGGTCTTGCATAAAAATGAAATACTTCTGATGAAGAAATGGTAGATGAAACAAAAAGAAATGTCTGCTTAAGGTCACGACTTGTTCCTAAGCCCCAGTAGTACATGAAAAAACATTTCACCTAGTGGAAAATTACATTTCAAGTACCTGTGCCAGAACTTCAGATCTGAGAGACAAAATAAAGCTATGTGCCGCTATTTCCTGGCCATCTTTTAGGTTAATGACGACATCGCTCAAATGAGAGTTGTTTATCATTGATGATAAATCTTCAAGCAGTTTTGAAACACCACTGGGCACAGTGACACTTTCCTGGGCAGGGAAGAAAACACAAAAGTAATTTGACTGGTTGCAACTTAAAAAAAATATTTTTTTCTCTTCTGCAAAACCAACATACTGTACCAGTTGACTATCTGTGGTCTGAAACTTATATTTTTTAATAAAATTAGAGATTTGTCAACACTGGTATCCAAAGTATCTACTTAGCACTAGAATGAGCGTTAAACAAGCACATGACATTTATTGTATGTCTGTTTTGAGTGGCAACTCGATCCCAGTGCTCATCCAAGTTACCATGGCATACAATGACAATAAGTGTGCTTACCCCCCCCCCCCCCAATCCCCCTGAACAGGAGGCTCTCTTGCAACCTAGTTCTAGGAAGAAGAGAGATCCTGGGACCCGGGTTGGCTATCTCACAGGTGATTGATAAACGATTCTGAGCAGGACAAGAGGTTAATGCAGCAACGAAAAATGACAACTGATAAAGAAAACGTTCATAAGTCGTTCACACGATTGTGCCCTTCCAGACTTGTGACATAAGTTGTGCGCATTGTAACTTGATAAAATACATAGGTGCATGGCATGTGCTTTAGACCAATCTTAGGGTGTGCAATTTCTTGAACGGTTTTGTACATAAATTGATACCGAAAGCATGGGCCACAAAAAACAAAGGCTTCAGCAAATAAGGTTATTATAGTTTTTAATATTTTAAGTAACATGTCCATGTGTGGGTGTATCATTTCACCTTGTCTTCCTCCTCTTGTTCATCAATACAGAAGCCATTACATGTAGCTGTTATCACCTGCTGGGAGTTAATAGACACATTAGAAATGTCATCTTCACCAACCAGCTCCAACAGCATTTCCACATTAGCAGCTTGAGACGGTGTTATCTCGGGGGGCTCGTCATTTTCAGTTGTCGTCAGTTGCAACTGTGCTACAGACTCCTGAGTTGCTTCATGCCTTGACACCTTCTTAGTCTCAGCATTATCATCAACTTGCTCATGACACTTCTTTGGCACAATACTCTCCTTAGCTGGTGATTCTAATGCTGTGAACTGGTTTATAGGAAGTTTTTGTTGTCTTCTTGGTGAAGCAGGAGGTAAGAGGCCTGGGACATAAAATGAAATAGAGGACTCGTCCTTTGCAGCAGCTAACGACCAAAGGTGACCAGTTTGTGGTGCCTGTCAAGAAACAATAGAATTTTACACTTATGAACTTTTGCTTTGCAGATACAGTGTGGCTACAGTACCTTCAAGACCATGCAAACGCCTTTTGTATAGAATATCAATGGATGTTTGAGGGCGTAACAGAGTTTGAATGAGGGAAGGGAAATGACTTTTGGTTTGTTCTACATGTATCAAGAGGTTTGAAAAATCAAGGGTTTTGAGAAATAAAGTTTCCACTGTATTTGTTGCAACTATTAGACAAACATGACATGGTTTGATTCTTGTCTATAGTCTTAGTGATAACATAATTTTCTATCAGTGTTTTTGTAATTTTTGTGAAGAGAAACAGCCTTATAGCCTTTTTTAAGTTGGCTTTTTTAAACCTCCTATTCCGTGAACTTTCTTTTTTAATATGCAGATAATTAAATATCAATATCTTCTTGTTTCTTAAGTTATTTGTTTGGCAGTGTAAATTGTTAACGATGTTTAGTAGACCCACCTTCATTTCAGCCAGTTGACTTTCTGCAAAATCAACATCACATAAAGAATTCAAAAATGATCTGCTCAATAAAGGATCAACAATGGCAGTAACCCCAGCAGATTTTCTTAAAACCTCCTCACTCTCATTTCCATTGTCTATATCCATGCGATTATCTTCTTCCATTTTATGATCTGATTCAGGTGCATCATCAACCTTAGAGTCTAAGTCATCCACCAAATCTTCACTCTCCATTTCTTTTCTAACAGGATCAACAGGCTGACAGGATGGAATGTTCTGTGCTAATCGACTTGGAGCAAGGGCAGGCGTACATGATATTTCTTCATCCTCATCATTGCCTTCCTTCAGAATTTGACCAAAAGAAAAGAAAAATTAATGTCGGATTCCTTTCTGTGGTCTTGAAAACAACATAAAATATTGAAATCCTATTGTTTCCTTTGAGCATACAGCTGTAGGAGGGGATGAGTTTGAGCTCTTAATGACCCCTTATTCTTATTTATCTTGCCTCTTTTCACTACTCTTTACAGCAGTTTGGCTCCATTCTAACTCACGCATTCCAAATTATAGTAAGACATAATTCAAACTGATGAGTTGATGTGATTCAGTCCCTCACACGGAATATGCAGCATGTGCAATTCAGAACATATACTGACTGAAATAATTTTCAGGGGTGGTAGGATAATATACTTATTGACTGGTTGGGCCAGATTGGAAAAACTTTGGCTCCTGGTCAATACACACAGATCTATAATATATCCTGACCCTCAGCCAAAGTACTTATTACTATCTGGCCCTCCCACTAAGTTAATAAGCCCTTAAAACCAGCTACAAGCATATGAAAGCAACTGAAATATTGACATAAAAGGACTGCACTGCAGACGCTTGATAATATTTATTAAATTAAAAGACATACTTGTGTGCAAAGGACCTGAGCAGCTCTCAATGCCACAGCTCTTTGAGCAGTCTTGTCATCTCTGAGTAACAAAGCTGGCAGTTCACTTCCACTGCAGAAAAATATTCCCCAAAGATATTAAAGCAAGAAATAACCAACACTGTTGCCCCCTTAAAAGGTTTTATTAACTGCAAATTTTTACGACTTTATGTACATTTGGCAATAAAAGTCAAATTTCTCTTGAACAAGAGCTTCCCTGGGTGCTCAATAAACACTAAAATACCTGGACATCTGGGATCATCAAACTTTAAATGTTGTACACCAAACTCATAGAAATCTTCACCATATTTTATTGACCATATGTCTGGGTTCATTTAATCAAAGGAAGAGTACTTTTATCCAGTGTAAAATTGGCATTTGTATGGCTGATTAAAATGGAGAAATTTAGCCTGAATTGCCAGATTACATATCAATATTATAATTATTAACTATTTACCTTAATGTTAGTTTCTACTTATGACCTAAAAATAGAAAGCAAACTTCACTGTTTACCCTAAGGAGCCAGGCCTTACTCAAATCCCAAGGCTAGGTTACATTGTTTTGTACAGGACAATAAATTTAGGCCTCTCAGATTCTCCTCTTATTTTCTTCAGTTGACAATTTCATTTAGTTAGTAAAACTGAAATGAGCTGAGAAAGAACAAGTGGACACTGTTTTAATTCCATCAATAGTTTGTCTTAGACTTAATTTACACCCGCCTTCAGTGTTACATGCATAGGCGACATTGCTTGACATGCTATGTAACCTGGCCTACATCACAATGTAAAACAATGGAATCCTTACGGATGAGCTGGACGTTTAGTCATTAAAGAAGAATTTATTTGACACCACATGTAGAAGAGTATCAAGAAGACATTCTGTGACAGATAAATCAACGTGTTTTTGTATACACCATTTGTCAGTCGGCCTTGGAGAGAGGTGGCCCTGAGTGGAGGTTTGACTGTAATCTTTTCCAACATGTGATCAACACAAACTACATGTACAGAATGTTATGTCTCCTACGCCTATCTTACCCCTGATTTTTCTTTCCTCTTCCCCTCCCACCTTTCCTGATTTGTGTGGCAGGTGGTGGTGGTGGGGCCATAGAAGCTGACAATGCCAGAGCAAGCTGTGTCTCTTCATCAAGGTCACTGAGATAAATATGTATAAAGGCAGGTCGGTGCAAATTTTCAAGTAGCTGGTTGATCTTGTAATCTTTTCTAACGAATAGTTTGAAAGCATAACCTGGCAGAGTACATCTGAGATTATGAGGTAGGTGGTAATTTTTGCTCACAACTGGCTACTTCTGGCAACTGTTAATATTTTGTATTGATCAGCATTATTTTTATGTGTACCTAACGGGCTGTCAAAGATACAAACAATAGTATAAGCAAATTATTGAAAGAAGTTAAACAAGGGAAGCAAATAAAAAACAATGAATGAGAAAACGAACAAATGAGCAATATTGGACTAATAAATTGAGGAATGGGTACATGTACATGTGAATGAATGAGTGTCTGATTACATGTAGACAAAATTTGGATTCAATTAGATTCAATGAGTTGCAAAGGAGTCTAATAAAGATTTTTTTTTTGGAATGAGAGTAGGATAATAAAGTAATGATAGGAAAAGGGAAGAAAAAATTGATAACAAGGGTTTATGAATTAGTGATTCAATGATTGATTGACTAATCTCCGTCTGACAGATTTTTTAAATGCATGTATTCATGCACGTGATGGTAATGGTAATGGTATTGAATTTATATAGCGCATTTTCTATATATATATATATATATTCAAATGCACTTTACAAGCACGTGATCTATGAACAAAGACCAGACCACAACACCGGAAACTACGTGCATGGACATGTACACACACAGAAAAAATAGAATAAGACATGAAGAAACAAACAGAGAAATAAACACATGAATTGTGCTTAGTGCTATCATACCATTCATGCGTGGCACCTCTTCTCTTTCTTTTAACTCCAGTTGAGTGTCGAGCAGGCTGTACATTAGCTGGTAATGCTGTGTTCACTTCAGTTCTGACAGCTGAAGAAGTAGACTCTTCTTTCTGTTTTTCACGATTTACTATCTCTAAAAGCTGATTGGTACCAACATTAAATTCCTGTGCACATTTCTTGAGATGTGATTGACGAGACTGAAGATTTAACATAATATAATTTATGTGAAAAATGAACAACACTGTTCCTTTCTGTGAGTCTCACACTGTGCATGATTAGTGCGGTATGCTGATGAAGAATTCATTTATGTTTAAGCTTGGAAGGCCAACAGACTGGCAGTTATCGATCAGTTATAAACAATTTCAGTATGTGATAAAACTCTTATTACCAGTAACCACACTTGCTAGGATCTGTACTGGGAGAATATCAACATCCCTCAGTCTTTTTTTTTTGTAAAGACCTGGCTGTACTTGCTCCATACTGCAAAAACCACTGGCATATATGTTACAGGTCAAAATTATTTTAACCTAGTTTGATTCTCAATTTCCTTTGTCTTCCAACCCTAATTATTCATAATCAATGAATAAGTAGGGCTAAGAGACAAAGGAATTTAATTTTTGACCTGTAACATATATTCTCCCAGTACAGCCCTTGCAGGACCCTATTCTACCAGAGAAGACTATGATGATGATGATGACAACAGCCCTCGCACTTGGTAAATAAGGTATTTACAGATACCTCAGAGAAGAGAGACACTATGAAAGTAAAGACCCTTGTCCAAGTACAACGCAAAACAACCCTAGCCTGGGCTCCAACCTGGACTGCTCAATCTGGTGTTCAGCGCATAACCATTAGGCTCCTGCACTCCACAACACATAATGAAGCATGAACCAGATAAATGGGGCATTGACGTTAAATCAAACCAAACATGTATGTACCGACCTTTGAGGATTTGAATCTTTTACCACAAATAGGACACTGCAGCTGAGATGGCAGAGTACTTGATGGCGGCATTTCTTCTGCTTTGCCAGCCTGATCACAGCATCGATTGACATGCTGTTGCCGACGCTGCGAATTCATCCTTGACAAATCTTTTTGGCAAAGTTGACAGAAAAACAATTCCTCTCCAATATCATCACAAGTTGCTTCTGGTAAAACATTTTTTTTGTTACTGCTATCACAACCGTTGTCAAGACAACTGTTAATGTGTTCATTAATCACATCCATCTCATCTTTGGGTAAAAATTTAAAACTGCATACAGGACAAACTTGGTTCCTAGAACAGTCTTCACTATTATCTTGTGGCTTTGTATCATCAATGGTTTTCCCATCATGTATATTTCCTACTTTATTGTCAACTGTTAACAACCCATCAACTGTGATATTGTCTACTTTGAGCAATTGATCATGATGTAAATACCCTTCTGCTGTGGACAAACGTTCAATACAAGTTCCTTGCTTGTTCTTTTCAGTAGATATATCAGTTCTGTTCCTTCCAGATTGTGATCCCGCATTGACATCTATGCAATTCTCCAAACAAATTGAAGGTTGTTTCAAGTTATTCAAAGCACTGCGTGACCTTTTAAACTTGGACACAATATTTGTAAAGCCTGGTGGTTCAAGTTCTTCAGAGTCAATCCTTTTACGCTTATAACTACATGACTTGTCAATATATTTTGACTCATCAAATGTGACTTCATCATCACAAAAATCAAATGCGTCACTTTGGTGATCTATTGAAGTCGTAGCAGTAAATCCCCCCTCTCCACAATTGTCACTAGTACTACTAGTATCGTCAGTGCTCTCTGTAGCCAATAGTCCCAACTGATCAGACTTTTCATCAGAATGTAAGAGAGCTGGCTGTTTTGAGCGGACAGCTGTGTATATTCCACTGGCAGTTTCATCAGAGTTGCAATCATTTTCACTTGATTTCTCAGGTTTAGAACGTTTATTACGTGACAAGCATCTTTTCGATCGTGCACCTTTCACTTCACCCCTCATGTATATCTGTAGCTGTAGGTTGGCCCATAATGCCAATCACCCCATGCTCATTATCGCTTTCACAGAAAGAAACTTTGTGTCGATTATATGGAGTCTTGCTGTGGCCGATCGTCACACAACTCAAAACACGCACCAGTAGAAAATAATCAAATATGTTATTCAACTCAAAACAATATACTTTCCCTTAAATACACAAGAACAATACTTGACGATCCCCGATCAAATCAATGACTGGAATTATTCTCGTCGAGTTTTTGTTTTTCTTTCACTTCTTTGACTTGCCGACGAAATTCTAGCGCTTGCTGGATGTTATACTTTCTTCTTTCTTCCCTTTCGACTGGGTTGACGATCAGCTTGTATCTGTGATAAAATCCGAACCCAAATAATACCACAATTGCACCGAAAGTGATAGGAAATATCAGTGCGCGACCAAACGACATCGTGTGTCTTTCACTCAAAGCGCGGTAAGTTTCAGTTTCGCTACCAGTCCCAAAATTTATGCACGATCCATATCTGAAGCCGCTGGTCATCAATCACAGTACTGGTATTTCTCTTTTTGCCAGGCTTATACCATATTTTGTCCCGTATTTGTCTTCATTTTCCCAAATTGGTAAGTGTATCTTGTAGGAAAAGGTTTTAATAGGCTGAGTTCAAATTTTCAGAGAAAACTGGTCAGGGAGTTGTCAGGTACACGAGTTTTCTCCTCAGTGTTTGTAACGCGCCGACTGGAGACACACGAGGCTGGTAGACAAATGCAAGATTAAATATGAGTTTAATTTTCCCTGATCGATAAAATTTTACTTCTGGTTCCTTAGGATTCGTTTATATGATCATTCCACGTCCTTTCTCGCCTTCATTCAATTCTTTAGTAGAACGCGAGATTTACCTTCCCTGATCTTCTTCCCCCTGTCTTCCCCCTGGGGATCGTCCATTTGGATTTAATATTCCGGCTTTTATTGGTTTGAAAACACTTTGTTCTACAATATCGCAAATTCCCACATTCACATTTTTTCAACTCAAACAAACTTTGAAATACTTCTCTGCCCTGTTATCACTCTGTGTTCATTAGCGCCTGATCAGCTGGCAGTATACCCCTGAGGGAGGCTGTACCAGATATATATTGGGGGGGGGGGGGGCAAACAAAAAAAAAAAAAAAAGGAAACCCGGAGGGGGGGGGGAATGGTTCATTTTTGACAGTGCTTTTTTTACGCTTTTTTTTTCAGAAACCCCCCCCTTCCTATGTGCTCTTTTTTCCTTGCCAGTGTTCACTCTTTTTAAACACTCCTGGGTCTCGCTGCACCCTTCTAAGCAACACATAATATGTGTAGCTTGGACTGAACACTCTTTGTCGCTTTTCTTTCACGCTCCAGACAGAATAACACATAATGAGGCTGGTAATCTTAGAGGACTATGATCAGGTGTCAGAATGGGCAGCCAAGTATGTGAGAAACAAAATCCTGAAGTTTAATCCAGAACCTGAGAAGTATTTTGTACTTGGTCTACCAACAGGTAACAAACTAATAACTTGCTTTCATTAGGAAATAATCACCTGAGATTATAGGATGGGTGCTAAAAGGTACTCAACATTAACATAAGTACTATATATTTCATATTTTAGGGCCTTAGATAGAGTGTGACGGGGACATTTTATTAGAGAATATCATTAAATATCATTAGAGAATATAAAAATGGCATTTACTGCAAATTGCACATGGGTAAAATTGATAGCCGATCAGACTGATCCAAGGCAAAAAAATTACTATTCACAGCAAATAGAAATGTCATCTTGTTAGAGTGTGTGGGAGGTCCCACGGCCTAATGCTTAGTGCAGGTTGTATCTAGCATCCTTCATCACTCTATTGCCTTTTCCCTTGTAGGCTTTTCCTTAAACAGAATCTGTAGATATATTCTGATTGCTGATCATTTAAGCAAAGTTTACACATCACTCAAAAAAGGAATATAGGAAATACATTTTTCTAGCTCCGGTTTCTTAGCACAAATCCCAATAAAGCCTCTAAGAATGTTTATAATAGAGTTTTTTTCTGGAAATATTAAATTTCACAAATATGTCCTTGACTAATAGGGATAATTATTTTAAAAAATAGGTTTTCTATTTAAGACTTGAGATTCTACAGAAATGCTTGTATATTTCCCATTACTATGGCACACTAAAAATGACTTTGCTTGTTTTCAGGAAGCACACCTCTTGGCATGTACAAGAAGCTAGTGGAATTCTGTAGCAAAGGAGAGCTTTCTTTTAAGTATGTCAAGACATTTAACATGGATGAGTATGTTGCCCTTCCTCGTGACCACCCAGAAAGCTATCACTCATTCATGTGGGAAAATTTCTTTAAACACATTGACATTGATCCTAGCAATGCTCATGTGTTAGATGGAAATGCACCAGATCTCGTCAAGGAATGTGACGATTATGAAAGGAAGATAGATGCAGCTGGGGGCATTCATCTCTTTGTTGGAGGTAGGTGTAAAGTAATTTTACCAATGAGTTATGCACTACAACAGACTGATTTTGGATCCAGGTTAAAGAGAAATGCACCCTTAGAAAAATAGTCGTAGTGTGGGTGTAACTCTGAATTAGTGAGACTGTAGCCTAAAAGTTGCTTTCTTGTTGCACTATGATTAGAATCTGTTTTTGTCTTGACTTTCATTACTAAGCCAACTATGTCAAATTTTGAACCAAACATGTTGTTTATTTAATTTTTTTTATTTATTGTTTGTCATGACAGGTATTGGAAGTGATGGCCATATTGCATTTAATGAGCCTGGCTCATCATTGGTATCGCGGACACGAGTCAAGACCTTAGCAAAGGAGACTGTTGTAGCCAATGCCAGGTTTTTTGGAAATGACTTGTCCAAAGTGCCGACAATGGCTCTTACTGTTGGTGTAGGGACTGTGATGGATGCTAGAGAGGTCTGTGATCTGTCATATTCTGCTGATCGCATGGTTCACATCTTCATTTTAAAAATTCATGACATTTAAAAAACTTTTGATATAGGAACTTCTAGCAAAAATTGTGACACCCCCATTCAAAATATTGATTAAATAAATAAATAATATCGATATTTTTCTTAGGCAATTTCTGATTTAACATTTAACTTGTTTCTGTCATATTTGCCCCTGTACCTATATGGCGGAGACTCATCAATTTTCATGTCTTTGTTTTCCAAATGTGAATACAACTATTTATTTACAGTGAGGTAGATACATGTAATTTGGATATCTGAAACAGTAACCTGAAAAGGAAAGTAATTCTCTTTTAAATATGTTGTCAAAACAGATCTAATAAAACATTTATTAAAACAGTTCTAATTTCACAATTTCTTATTCATCAGGTTCTAATTTTGATTAGTGGTGTGAATAAGGCTTATGCTTTGCGATGTGCCACTGAGGAGGGTGTCAACCACATGTACACAGTGTCTGCCTTCCAGCAGCACCCCAAGACCATTTTTGTCGTGGATGATGATGCCACTCTTGAGCTGAAAGTTAGAACAGTGAGGTATTTCAAGGGCCTTATGGATGTTCACAATAAGCTTATTGAAGATCCTCAGGATCCATTTTCTCCTCCAAGTGCAAAGAAGTTCAAATCTGTCTCAGAAGAACTCTCTGATGGCAAACTGTAAATCTTGTTGTGTTTTATCACATTTTCGTTGCCTTAGTTTGTTTTTGAGGTTTGAAAAGCTTGATTACATTATGTACCTTGCTATTTATACCAGATAATAAGTGAATTATTAGTTCTTTAATCCTTACAAAATTTTAACTCTTTCAAGTGGCAGTTTTAAGTTTTTGAAACTTGTAAACTTAAAATAAAGATGACCACTGTTTTCCCTTAAAGTTACTTAAAAAGACTTAAGGCTTTGCAGGATAAAGTTAAATTACAGCCCGAGTTTATATTAGCTAGCATTAGTTTTGAATTTCAGTCTTGAAGTAGATGGCATTTTAGTGTTTGAATATAATTTGAAATCAGAATGTATGGTCATGGGTTTCTATGACAGACACTGTCAGACACTGTCAGCCCAACTGCCTAGTGTCACAGTGTCACACACCTTTCCCCCTCCCCCCCCCACCCCCCTTGGCAAATTTAAAACCCTTATCATAATCTGTTAGTGGATATCAATCCTCAAGGTGAAAATTTACTGACATAGGGCCTAAAAAAAACGGATGTGGACCTCAAGAGTGGAAATCTGTTAGGAGATTTCAACTGGGGTCCATATTCCGTAGCCTGCTATTTTAATCATCCCCGTTAACCAAGTGAAACAGATGAACCTAGTAGAGGAGATAAGTCACGTGGATAAAGTGAGCCACATTAACTAGCTGAACCTAGCCATCTAGTAGGTGAAACAGATAAACCAAGTGAGCCATAAAAATTAGGAGAATCAAGTGGATCAGGTCAACCACACTCATCAGATAGACCAGGTGAATCAGATAAACTATAGAGTCTGAAACAGGAATGTTTTGTAGAGGAGCTGTTCTCATGGTCTTACCTCATAGTGATGTAACTATATTTCAACACAAAACTATTTCTGAAAATCTCTTTCCTTGTTTAGATTGAGTTATTCACAATTCTTAGAGTGAGAAATATAGTAACAGTACAAACTATTTAAATTAATTAAAATTGAAATTTGGACATTTAATTATTAAAAATATTAGTCAAAGCTTACTTCTTACCCGGAGTAGTAAAAAGGCTTGGTGTTCTTGGCAAGCTTTGACTGTAAACATTTGATCTATTTTTGGCATGTAGTTGTTAAACTAAAGGTAGTAAAAAATGACGAGTACTTTGGAAATGTTGCTTGTATTATCTGCTTCCTGTACCATTTTCTGGCTTGAACTTTGTGAAAACCAGTTAACTTGGCAAGATTTTGCGGCGAGATTGGGTTCAAAATTGAACAGAACAGTTTTCATTTGTGTGGAAAGTAATTGGTTTTGCATCAACTACGATTGGCTTAAAAACTTCGCGTCACTTTTTCATCCAATCAGAAGCAAGGTAACTAAAACCAATCGTGACTTGCTCACACGTTTTCCCGCGCTTTGGGTCGTCTACATGTTATTCCTTCGAGCTTTGATTGGTTCACCGTATCGTCAATTATTCCCAAAAAATCGCTACATCGTCAGAGGGCCTTTATTATGAGTTTGGAAGACATCTCCAAAATTCCGCCCTTCTCTTGGAAACTCGCTTAAAACAAAATAAACTTTGCTCTCCTTTTTATAAATCTCCATCTTGGCGTTTTAGACGCTTTTCTTGTTTTACGTAAGGTTTATAGTCAACACCGTTTTGAGCAAATACTCGGCAATAGAATCGGTCTCGCAACAAGCCTTTTCAAGAATCAGGATCGAATTTTGATTCGTGAGGTGCTAACTAATTTTCGGAGCTTTGTGACGAGAACTCCATCTCTCGTTCCTCCCATCTCCTTCTTCTCTCCCCTTTTCCCCTGCTTAAGAATTTTTTTCTTCAGAAGTTTTACGTTTGCTACTAAGAGTTACCTGACCTGGTAGGTGGCTAAACAACTTTATGAAAGCACTATACTTGCAAAAACCACATCTGGTAGATATTTTACACATTTTCCAAAAAATGACGATGGTGGCTGAACATATCAAAGTCTGATTGTACATTTTCTTGTGTTCCAACTTTGCTTTTATGCCCTAAACTAAAACGTTAGATAACGACGTAAGATGGCTCAAAACAGTTTCCAGCAGTTGGATGTTGATGGGTCAGTATAACCACACTTTATCGCTTGATGCTACGATCATGGTACCGGAAAACTGACCAATCAATGGTGAACACATCGTTTTTATTTTTGTTGCAAAAAAAGTCACTGTAGCAACAGTATGACCTGAAAAAACATACCCTATTTGAGACCGAAATCGGTGCCCTATTTCTGATCAAATTAGGAATATAAAGCTATAAAGCCCATATATGGGAATGGCCCTATTCATTTGATCACGTTGAAACATTTCAGTGAGCTTCAATCATGCATCCGTAAACGACTAATACACATAATATATTCGACATTAACCTGCATAGACATGTTTTTGTAGCGCAACCTTTCTCAAAACAGCTGTATATGCGAACATGAGCTGTTTTCTTATTGTGACGATCAGCTCCACCACACCAGCGTGAATTTACCGACACTATTTCTGTGGTAAAATTTGAACAATGTCTTACAACTGTGGTTGCATGCTCAACAAGAAGGCTATAAACGCAGTTGCGACGGACATATCACAGCAGCTGGTCTGACCATAACAAAAGCTCTTTCGTCATCACGGCAGTTTATTTTTCCATCGCCGCAAGTATTGAACTTTGTGAAATAAATAAACCCGCCATAATCCTATGAACAATTTAAGATGACCTAACACCAGAACGATGTAGTCAACCACAAAAAGTACGATAGCAGTGGTTTCGGGAAAACGCTTTTGCCGACACCCAATCTGGTATTGAATTCTTTCTACAATGCGATTTTATTTTTAGAACTTTTATTATTTAGCAATTAGGCAAGGGAGTAATGAATGTAGAAAGTGTCGAAAACTCTGTCTGCATGCAGCATTACAGACGCGGCTGAACACCGAGAAGATCAAATATATATTCGTTGTGTCCTCCGCTCGCAAGACAAGTATGTCATTTTTTATTATTCTCAATTGTAACTACACGCTGGTTATTTTTCAGTTGTTGACGTTAAAATCTCGGGGGTATATCAATTCGAAAATTTTTATTTTGTGTCAAGAATTCGCGTTTTGTTCTTTCGAGGAAAACGCTCTTCAGTTCCAGAAGATATGTCGTCTCTATTTTTGCAGAAGTGGGATACTTTTATTAATTAGTTTGTATATTTTGATATTTCTTGGCTTTTTAGGTACGTCCTGTGAGTAAAGCCGAGAAGATATTTGAATTGACGAAATTCTTAATCATAGGTAAAGTATTCAGAATCGCCGTAGACGAATTTTTATAAAATATTCGCAGAATTAATTCTTGGATTTCTATCATATCCGCTTACTGTGGTTTTAGGTATGTTATTGTTACTTAACCTATAACAAGGAAAAAATAATTTGAGTGAGTAAGCAGTAGATACTTCTCTCTTAATTGATTTAGTCTGAAAACTAGTTTTCAATTAAGACTACCTACAAATGTCTACTAAGGCGAACAAAAAATCAAACGTTACTCTGTATATGAGATAGTTGCTTCTTTAGCAGATTTATATTCAAAATTGGTTTTCAATTCAAGGTAGACCGCAAAAAACCTATGTTCCAGAATGTCTGCCAACATAAAATAAAAATTTACTTTACATATAACAGTCAGTCTCAACACTATCTCAAAGCAGACGAAAATTAGTAGCGCGGTCGTAGCGCGTTCTCTGAAATTGTTTCTGCCTTGTTACACGCACGTTTATTTCCCTCCAGTGAAAGGCCAGGTCAAATTGGCTTTCAAACCCCAAATAAAACTGATACGTGGCATAACAGCAACTTTGCTTAAAGTGTTATTTAAACACGCGACTCCGCTAAGTACATTACACTTCCCTTGTAGCACTGTAATTACGAAATGTAATTCGATATTTTCTAAATCCTCCACTTCTTAATCACTCGTGAGAAGAGTAAAATAATAACAAGTCATAGAGAATAATGTATCTACTAAGGGTCAAGTGAGGTCTTACTTATAATTACTCATATATTACTAGCAGTTTCCATCCAATCTGAATAGTTTTTGTCTTGATTTATACAATTATCGTCTGGTCTCTAAGGCGAAAACCGAACACAAAAAACCAAAAAAAGAAAAGAAAGAAAGAAAGAAAAAAAGAAACAATAAATAATCTTAACGTCAGATCTATCATATATGGCCTCTGGTCTGTATGGTATGCCTTATACTAATTTACTGTCACCCCTTTTTAGCGTTGCGCAGCAAAAAAACTTATTTCCGCTGAGATTAGCAGCAGACAACGGTATGGTTTCGAGGTTGAAAAGCTTTTTCCACAGTTGAGCCTTTGATGATATACTCTTTTGTCTACAAGGCACTCTAGGCACTCGGACGAGGCTATTGGGTCAACATATCGTTCATCACCAAGCCAAATGTCCCGAACAGATGGCAGATGGTAAATCTCGCTAGAAAAAAACAACAATAAATTTACAGTTGATTCAATACTGGCTGGGTTGGCGCAGTTTTGTAAAATTACGTACCCCAATACCATAACTTCGACCTTTTTTCCTTAAACATCTGTCTTTTTAAAACAGTTGTCTTTTTAAAACCCAATGGCATATCGGAATGGCAGTTAAACTGCGGTCTTCATATGATGAAGAGTCAAAAGGTAATGCTAAGTGTGGTCTATCCCAGCCCACGTTAACAACGCCTAGCTCATGATTATGATCATAAAGTTTCTTGACTATTTGGAACACAGGACAATAGAATCGCAACATCTGTCTCAATCCCAGGCTCTCTCTTCGTCCAGCTCCCTGGACAGTATCGGTGAACAGTTTTAAGTTTTCACGTGCGTGGGTTTTGTTTACATTTTAGTACGTAATGCCTGTTTCACGTGTGAGGTTAAATTTCTTCTAGTCCTTTGCACTTTTACTCGTTGTTTTGTTGTCGCTGGCTAGTTTTGACAAAATCGCTAGATAATACTTCCATCTTGGAAAAATGGCAATAAATCAAGTATTCAAGATTATTAGCACTTTATCTCTTTTGAAGTCACCTGGGTTTGTTTTGTTAAGGCTGGTTTAATTAAGTTTTCCCAAGTGCCTATGCTATGCATAAGCACGAGTAATATCCGAGCACGGAAACATGTTTATAATGAGCGCCGTTTGCTTGGGAAATTTCTTAACAAAGGCGTTACGCGTTACTGCCGCTTCATCGGATGCTTATAACTATACTTGGCGAAGCCTGAAGTGTCAAGGCAGTGTCTACACCAGACTGGAGGAATCTAAAAACGCAGCTTTATTCTAGCGTCCACACTAATCCGCCACGAAAAGCTTTCTTTAAATAGGAGTAATTGTAAAAACACGCTTTGTGTTTTAGTGCATGTGAACAGAGGAGAATTCGTAAACGAAGCTGTACGAAAACGATGAGGTTACCGTTACGGCGATATTGTATTTCCCCCACCCGAGTTTTACTCGCAAATCGAAAATGACCCTTGATTGTTGCGTTTTAGGCTAATGCTTGGCTTGAAAAAATGAACTAGTCAAATTTTGCCCGAGTGCTTGTAGGAAATTTGATATTTCGTGTTGTCTTATATCCCGCTCAAAGTGTGGACACTGGGAGTAAAACGCAATGTAGTCAATTAGGCTCCTTTTCCGAGTGTATAGAGCAAGCTGAACATTTTAATATTTAACAATCTGTTATTGAAAAAACTATTGCAAAGTGATAATCATCGGCTCTCCGCTAGCAATAATAATTCATATTTCTTAATTAGTCCAATTTGTCCATCATTTCAAGCAAATAAACATTTTTTGACCATAAACTCTCGTTTAGTGGTGAAATAAATTATTTTCTTTTCGCGAAAAAGACGCGCATTTAGGTTTATTTTCGATGGTGGGATGTCCGTAAAGGTTTCCGAAATTTTAATTTCTCTCATAGAACACAAATATTATGTCAACGACGATGATAAAAAATAAAGAGTTTTGTAATTCATCTTATTTTTTGACGTGTCACATAAGCAGTATTGAATAAGGTATATCGCGAAAATTTTACCGCGGAAAATTCTACGGCCGGCGCACTTCGAGTGATTTCGCTCATGTTAAACTCTGCGAAACTAAGCGATATTGTAACAGGGAAAGCTAAGTGTTCCTGACCGAGACATACTTGCTTGTATTTCATTATACTTTTGCTGTAAACACCTTTTTGTTTACGTTAAGCCAGCACTTGTGCAGTATCTGTACAGCAGATCAGAATGGGTCTTTATTTTAATCTATGTAACACATTTTCAACCTATTTCTTTGAGAAGGTCTAATTAAGCAGTTTTTTTTTTCGTTTGAATTAGAAGAGGCTCTGAAATAACTTAGCGGTTATCATGCGAAAAAGTGCTAATTTTATTGCAAATTAATTCGCGTCTTTCTGTTTTGGTGCGTCGAATTATACAAAAATAGAATTCGAACACAGCTACAACACAAACATTAAAGTTATAGCACAAAAACTTGTAATATGTTTATACAACATTTTCCAGTGTATTAGCCATTTATCTCAGTGTAATCGGTCGGAGCCATGAAGTGTAATCCTGTTATTTCAAACCGCGGGGTTGTTTCAAAAGACAAGAACGAAAATATTTTAAAACGAAAAGAAGTTCATACAGCCTTTGAGCTTTAAGCTTAAATAATATGCGTATAAAAAGCTACCCGTAGCGAGAAAATTGCCTGCTCTGCGAAAATTCCTCTGAAAATGAAAAGCTTAGTGCCAAACCGTTTGCATTCAGAGTAGTTACTTATGATTTTAATTATGTAGCAACATCTGTCGCAACGAACTAGCTTTCTGATTGGGTGCTGAAAAACAACGACTCAAACAGATGGACTACTGCTGTCCCTGTAACAACGAATTTTGATCTTTCAAATTCAGAAACTCAAAACCGCCTTAGGTCCCCGCTTAAGAAAATAACTGTTCGTAAGGAAACTCCAGTTTTCTCATAAGAAAAAGGCAAGAATTCTCATGTAAAACAAAACGACTTGCCTGGAGTGAAATGGCGCGATGGAAACTTGTCCAAGTAGAGGTTAGAATGTTTCCGTTCCATTCAAGTCTTAACTTACCACCGTTACCCGGCCATTGTATCTTGTACCCCTTCTTTCAACTGAGTTTGAACTTTATTCGAATGGTCCATCGTTTATTAAGTCATCCGCTGTATTATTATATTTTAACAACTGTATATTTTCCCGGGTCTTGGGGATTTTCTTTGGGTTCAACTCATAAAATCTGCTATAAGCTAATTTTATGTAAACGTGCGTTTAGCAGACCCGTGAATTCTTGACTTCAAGTTTGTTTTTAGTATTAAGTGTAATTAAAAACAACCTTACTAGGGTTTGCTTTTGTAGGAAATATATTCTCTTCGTGTGATAAGCTAGTTATTGACTCGATATTCAAATGTTTCATTGCATGTCAATTTTTAAGAAAATGCAAATATCGTTTCGATTATTCGCAAAGGTTCATTGTGTCCCAGGTTATGTTGAATGGTTTGAAAGACTCAGTTAGCGGGATACTTTAATTTGAGAATGCTCCGGACATTAAACACAAAGAAAGTAAATTGTTTCGTATTTTGTTTTGCTTTGAAAACAGGCGATATTTTCTCCTTCTTCGTTTTTGTTTTTCCCATCATTTGGGTCTAAATATCAAGTTCACAGCTAATGTCGAAATTAAACTTTCTAGCACAATTGCAGGTGTCGTGAGAGCTGCAGCCTGACCGTTATCTGTTTCTTTTGTGAGGGAAATATTTTGAAAACAAGTCTTGAATTTAAATCATCGACAACAAAAGACTTGTAAATATCATCGATTCGTTTGAAAAGGTGGCCATCACACGATTTCACTGAAATATCCAGTTCGAGATGGTTGATCGTTTGCAATTAAAACTTGCGAAGGAGATGATAATTTTGTCACTTTGTCGAATGAAATAAATTAGAGCCTTCAGCTGGTATTGTGTTATCGTGAAAAAATATTGCGACGATAACAGGCGAAGCAAAAACCTGATGGTAGACCTTGTATTTCAAAAATAACACGACGTTACACCTGGCTGATCTATTTCTTAGACTTGTGCCGGTATGATTGACCGTTCGCCAAAAATAAATTGCTTGTGTAAATTTTGTTTTCCGAAAGTCTGCGTTTGTTGAACTTTTAAATTTACTAATATTAACTTGTGTATCGTTTCTTTTTTTATAACCAATCAGAAGAAACCTGTTTCTAGCCAATCAGGCGCCATCTCGCTCCGTAGAATGGTTTACACGCTCTCCCGCCCTTCCAAGAGGTCAAACGCTCTGAAACTGCTTCTGAAATGTATCCATAGGGCCTTTCCAGTCTCCACAAAGAACACGTAAAAATATCGCCTAGATGTCTCCGGAAATTTTGATATCACAAAAATTTTTCTCAATATTCCCAAAACCCTCTAAATATTTCTTATTTTTGTCGTAAAAATTGACATTTTCTTGACAGATTCAGGCGCTTCGATGTTACCAACATCCTCCATTTTCGAAAGTTGTTGCTGTAGCGCTTTCATTAGTGATATAGAATGCATTGTTTTGAGTGGAAATCGCCGAGCTGTGTTGCTTCTGGCATTTTATAGAAAACGTAAGCTTTGTTTTCCATCTACTCATAGATGATCTAATACTATGCTTCGGATTCTTTACATACAAAATTTAGGAAACTGTCGGCTTTACTTCGATACTGGAGTAATTCTATATTAGCCACTATTCACGGCAAAGGTAAACTCTGTAAAGTCGAGAAAACTTCTCCCGGTATCTCCGTCATTATCGTACCCAGTCTGAATCAATTTAGACAAGTACGAATACCGGATATCGAACTTAGCAGCTTGCTCATTAGATATCTCAGGACATTTCTACCAATTTCGGCTACGGTTTTTTCAAGAGTTAAAACAGTAAAAAAAATTTCCCACTCAAAATGATTACAGACCAAGTGCTTTTACGCGCTAACCCACATTAAGATTAAGCCGAGTTATGATATGTCTGTGACCCTTTGGGATACACAGCTAAAATCTGCTAAGTTCTCTGATATTTGAGAAATGGGTAAAAGATTTATAACTGGTAGCCGAGAAATCACAAAAAATTAAAATGAAATTTTTAATTTTTAGCATCCCACCCTGGCCCTGGTCATTTCACTAATTATCATGGTTATGTGGCTGAAATTGAGTTGAATCTAACACTATCTATCTTTTCTTATGGTAACGTGGTAATGGCTAAATCTAATACACGCCCGGCTGGTGACATTAAACAGTTGTCGCCCTTTCAAAAACTAGAGGTTACTTTAAGATGGGGTGATTCGGATAATAAACCGTGTTTTTGTAACTAGCGTTCGACTTTTCTTATATCGCTGCTGTTCTGCACCCAAATTTCGACACCTGAAATAACATGGTGACAGATGCGCACACAAAAGTAATTTGTAAATAGCTTGTTTTTCTAAACTTATTAGTGGACTAAACAGCTGGTAAGCCTAACTGAAATGAAAACGTGATAATTTGTTATAACTAGCCCCAAATTTTTTCAAGTTATATCCCGGCATTCTGCATGCAGATAAGCTCTTAGAAATTAGACAGCTCTGAAATCTCTTTAAAAAACCGACCAATTAATGCTCGCCGTTTGCGCGCGCGTTTCTCTGATAAAGTGGGAGATGGTTTCCAAAATCGACCAATCACTGTTGGCCTGTTTCCCTGGGCGTTTCTTTGACAGGTGGGAGATTTTCTAAAAAGCTACAATCATGTTTGGACTGTTGCACGCGCTTCTCTCTGAGTGGCGGGAAATTTCTCAACAGCTCTCTCAAGATGTAAAAAATCTTTAAAAAGACGTGAAATATTTTATCACTTACCGGTATCTATTTCTTTCTTTTTTTTATCAAAGGCTAGGAATCAGTAAGTGTCGTTCATGAGATGACTGACTTGTAAGTTGACAAAGCTATATATAAAAACAGCTAAGCTTTAAAATATAAATTAAAAATAATTAACTATAATAAGGCGTCAAAAAATAACTCATTAAAAAACACTAAGAGTTAAGTGTAGAGACAACATCTCACAGTTGGTGAACAGTGAAACTAGCGAGGAATCGCCAGGGATCACCAGAAAAGTGGGAAAAGAAATGAATTGAACTGAGAACGGTCTGAGCAAAACACAAGATTCAACTGTAAGTTGTTGTAATCAAGATATATTGTTATTTTGCATATGTTGGTTTCTTGGCTCCAACTAAGCTGAAGGAATCAGCATGATGGCAGAAGACGATTTATTTATTTGATCATGTGTAGCTAGCCCGGATGCCAGGCTGATTGACACTGGAAAAATGTCTGGGTCTAATTAGCATGACCGAAGCCAAATTTGTGCTGAAAATGTTCAAATGTACCAGTGAAATAATCCAATTGATTTTTCTTGACGAAAACAAAATATTTGAGTTTTAGCCGGTAGGTCAAACGTGTTGTTGAAAGAAAGTATTCGTTAAGCCAGAGACCCGCAGTTGGGTAAAATAACATGCATGTCGAGGCCCGAGTGCTGGTATATTTTATAGGTACACGTACGGTCATACCCGTGTGATATCTCGCTTATGTACTGGGCAGTTAGGAGTTAACAGGTAGCTGCAACATTTCCCCATTGTTTTCAGTGAGGAGTGACGTAGACTTAGTAAAATTCAGCTCAATGATTGAACGTGTCGTCAAAGCGATATTGAGTCATCAAAGAAGAATGGTTGGGCTACAAATTAAAATTCACCTGCTTTTGCAATCATTTGCATTTTGAGACTAAATCGACGGATTATAATCATTGAACCGCTTTTCTATTCTTCTCGGCTTGTGTTATGTGACGGAAAAACAAAAAGAAATTGGCGCCGCACCAATTCAAATTTAGGTAATAAATTAAAAAACTCGATCCGAAAACAACACTAGGCTTCAAAATCGTCGTTTATTTCCGGCTTATGTGGTGAGTTCCTGTAAAAAGACCGCACACAGTCAAAGCACCGAATTCTTCATGACTTGAGCCAATCCGAAGGTTGTAATCTCGCGCTACCGTCGTTTTTTTGCATATCGGCGGAAGCGCAAGCCGTGTTTTGCTGGTTCGAGCTGTTCGCACGCGATTTCGACGGAAAACAGCGCGCGAAGTTCGTGTCACAGTGACGTCACAAATGATTGCGCCGAGAATTGAAATCCCACTCGTTTGAAAGATAATATGTTGTTCCTAATGCAAAATGGCTTCCTAGCAGGCGAGCGATTCGTAGTTGAAAATCAAATCGTGAATTATAAAGCGAGGCCGAAAACATGTCGGCCTCTCGTCGGCTGTTAGGTCTACGGAACGCTTCGTTCGCTCCGCAATTGGGTATTAAAGGCCTGGTAAGTGAATTATTACATGCTCCGGCAAAATGTAAGTCAAGACAGAGAAAATGATCTTTACACGTTGCTGTACAGGTTTTATTTAATTTTTATGCCAAGTCTCAAATTCATGTCGCAGAAATATGAATAATTCGAATATCTCGGCACTCGGAGGTTTGGACAAGCTATAAAGCTTAAAATCAGAAGTAATTCATAACCGCGTGTCGACTATCGGGCTAATTTTTGAGATGCAGATTTAGTGATAAACAGAGCAACATTAAAAACCTCTCTCTCGACATTTCATTAGTCTATTGACGGAGACGTGTTTGCTTTCTAAGGAATTTCTATGATCTCTTTACATTCCTGGGGTACCACGCAGTGCTCGTATTTTACCGCATCTCCATTTTGAAACTTCGTTGTTTTGACTTTAAGATCTCATGTATTTTTGTAAACAAAGCCCCTTTGTCGATCTCTCTTTGTCGATCTCTATCTAAGGAAATTTTCGCTTAAAGACGATCGATGCCGGAATATAATTTTCTTAACTTGATTTTATTATTTCACTTCTTACTTGAAAAGTAAGCTATGAATATTTTAAGATGTCGTTTAATAAACTGGGTGCTTGTTGAAGCAGTAGGGGCGGAAAGTTTATGCACTCACAACCTTAAATGATAACTGAAATATAAACTATTTTCTTTGCCACGGAGGGAATATGTGAAATATTTGTCCAACTTCGGAATAAGAAGGAAAGTCGCTGAATTTTTAGTGTTATTTAATGTTTCAAAGTAAATAAATAATTATGTACCAGGTCGTATGAGGTATTCTTCATGAATTACGCTAGTTTGAATACAAGGCTTCTTTCTGGTTTTGTGTTGTCTAGAATGATAAGAAGGTCTTATACCACTGATTTTATCAAGCGCAAGTGTTTTTTTTTTTCGTTAACCGCCAGGGTGCATTTAAAACTGTCAGAGTAGAATTTTTATTAAAACAATTTGGATTATTGAGCGCGTTCAATCTGCGATCTACCCGTAATATATCCGAAATTGATCTGTTTTAGTTGACTTGACGTTTAGGGTTTCATTGTAAATGTTGGTTCAAGTAACTGTGGTGCTTTTTCTTGGCGAGAGTTATTTTGATTTTAAGAACTTACTGCGCTGAACGGGTTCTCTTCGTTGCGTGTTGGCGACTTGGTTTACTTTATTCGGATGTCGCGCCTTAAAGAAGCCATTTTTGCACAAACAGGTGAACACACTTGATGTTTTTAAAATGTCAGCTGCATTTATCATAATGCGAGAATTTGCATTTTTCTCAAGGATAAAAAGTGATATGGACTTGTTGAAGATATTATTTTGCCAAAACTCGTATTTGTGGATGTGAAAAAAATACTTTCTCATCTCAAGTTCTTAAAAAACGGCGCCAATAATCACATCAGGTCCTTTTAAACTTAAACTTATTTTTCGTAAATTTCCTCATTATTTTTCAAAAGCAATTATATTTGCTAAATTCTTCGAAGCTTTAGGGACTGTCTGACTTCCAAAACACAATCGGCGAAATTTCGAGATCGAAAATTGCTAATGTTTCTTTAACCTAGAAGCGTACAAAGCCAGGTTGCTTCCAAAAATAAGAATGAAATTGTCTTTTAATGAGTTCACACAGGAAGTCCGATGCTTTAAATGATATTTGGTTACAAAAAGCCGGACCCGGCAGGGTAAAATTTAGGCAGTTTTTCGGCGAAAACAAATTAGAATTGACATAAAAAATTACCGCAACGACGCCGTTTTTCAAGCTTATGGGTCGTTTCATATCTTGACAAGTTCCGGAGCCATACTGTTTTCTTTTTTCACAGAAGCAACTCGACCTCCCTTCTTCCTCAGAATAAGTGAAAGCACAAAACTCTCAATTTACTGTGTCAAATAAAGATGCTTTTATCAGTAAGAGCCCTAAATAAACACCTCTGCCACGGAGCCTAAATTAAATTCGCTTCATTTAGTTTTTGAGTGAGGCCTCAATGAGAGACCATTTAAGTTAGTGTATTTTTCGTGCATTTACAAAAATGTTTTGTCGGTCAATTGAAATTGGACGTTTTGTGTGAGAAAGTTCACTGTTCAGCTTTTTGTTGATGAACGTACAAACATAATGTTTGCACGACGTTTAGTTTGGTTAACTCAAGGACAATTAAAAGCTCAAGGCACGTACAGGAAGATAGTGCGCAATCTGCATTATATATTTTGTCCGGTAGATATGATATCTAGCATGTTCCGACCACGAAGCGACACCGCAATACTATAAATATGAAGAAAACGAACTAATTAGCCGGGCGAGAGGGCCGTAGGAAAAATTATATCTTTTGACACTTCTTATCAAGTAATGAGGTTTCATACGTAAAATAACTTATCGTGGGCAGGTACTTTAGGCCGATCTTCGCCATGGAACAAGCTCGGTAAAGAAGACATTTATTGCACGGCTTTGCGATCGACAAAGACCTGCAGAAAAGTACCTGGTGGAATACTTGGCTGGATATTTGACGGGAAATATACCTTTAAGGCTAGCTGATTTAGTTATTGGCCTTCTCGGCAAACTTAGTTGTGTGATATTTTAATGGTCGATAACATGACAACGTTGTTGAACTTTAGAGTGCCGGAGAGATAAGGCTGACAAAGTTTGTTACGCAGATCACTTGATATAATAGCCTTGTTCTCGACGCTTTCTTTTTTCCTTTCGAATTTTTTTTTCACTATCATTATTATTATTATTATTATTATTATTACTATTATTATTATTATTATTATTATTATTAATCTTATTATATTTATATTTTATAATTTTCAGAATATGTTTTTGGTATATGTTATTGTGCAAAAATTAAAGAGAAAATAAAGATTTCATTATTATTATTATATTATTATTAATATTATTATATTATTATTATTATTATTATTATTATTATTACTATTATTATTATAAATTACAATTTCAAACCGACTTCCATTGCTAACAATACATAAAACAGCAACATTATAGTAACAATACTACTTACAGAAACCTTAGTTTCAAGTTGGGAATGCCACGCGTAACATGCCTTAAACTTGAAACACTAACGATAATTGTTACAATAGTAACATATACTTTTTTTCCTTTCATAGGTGATGTCCCTCAGCTCAAGCTCAAATCCTCGACCCAATGCCCCGCTGCATGCCTGTACCATCCGACATGACTCTCTCTTCAAAGCTGTGTGGGACTGGATCGTACTTCTGTTGGTCATATTTACGGCCATAGAGATTCCTTTCTCAGTGGCGTTTTTAATGGCACTGCAAGACGATAACGGGTGGACTTTCATTAAAGTTTCACCGTTACTCGTCTTCAACCTCTGGGTAGACCTGATGTTTATTATCGACATTATAATAAATTTTAGGACGACTTTCATCAAAACCAACACCGATGAGGTTATAAGCAATCCCAAGCAAATTGCGCTGCATTATTTAAAGACGTGGTTTGTAGTGGACTTTGTTGCAGCCATACCTTTTGAGTTTATGATCACACCTCGGGTTGACTCGGTAAGTTGTTTAAGTAAAGCCCTTTCAGTGGAATACAAATAACGCCGAGACGACTAAAAATCCCACGGTATTTATAACAAGTCTCTAATTACAAGCACAGTAGTGACAGTTCCAGTATTCCTGCCACAGACTTGCCATCTGTATTTTTACTCGCCAAAGAGCACAAGATTTATAATAACGAATCGAAATTACGGACTAGGGTGTCCGAAAGAAGATAAATTTGACAACTTAAGTTAAACACTTTTTCTGTAGGGGAATGATTGAACCCAATATAGACTTACTCGAAAGTCGTAAATGTTCGTTGATCTATCGGACGCGTTTCCGATGATTATTATCCACTCACATCACAACCCGAGCACTAACACGTTAAAACGTCGGCAATACATCCTGCTATAATTGTTTTTGCCTTTGTGATTGGAATTAGAGAAAACGGATATTGCCAACATTACATTCGGCACAATTAACTGTTCGAAAAGGAGGGACTGGATTGGAAAGCCTTTTTGGCTCAGCCATCTGGTATCACTGAATTAATGATTAAATTTACTTCCGAGGAAAACGTTTTAGGTATCAAGGAAAATTTAATAAAAACAGATGTAAGGAATCTGAAAACAAGGAGAGATGTTCAGTATAAGGAATACCTTGTGATTAAAATCTCTCAATCGTTGGATATGTGACACTGTAATGTGGAAAAATATCGTGTTGCTGAAGTAGCGTAGCAAACTATTTTTTTTTTGTAAAACAAACCAGGAGATGCTTCCTCGTACAAACTTATTCTCTTGTACTCGCTCTTTTTGTACTCGCCTGGTTTGGAGTTCCCGTCCAGTTAAAGACAATGATATCTTCTCTTTCACATAGGGAATTGAAAATCTGTGTGTTGAATGATAACAGGACAACATCTTTTGATAGATTTTTCATTTTTTCTTGTACGCGTATTTAATGAGACCTTTCTTTTATTTTGATCTAGGCGACAACCTTATTTGGACTCCTGAAGAGCGCGCGGTTGCTGCGCCTTGTACGTGTGGCGCGAAAATTGGACCGCTACTCCGAGTACGGGACAGCGGTGGTGATCTTACTGACAGGTCTTTTTACTCTTATCGCTCATTGGCTAGCGTGTATCTGGCACGGGATTGGGGATATAGAAAAAAGCAATGAGTTTGGTTGGATACAAGAGCTCAGGAAAAACTTGAACCTCCATTACAACTCTACTGGTCCAAGCATTCAAACTCGATACATTACTTCTCTCTACTTCACACTGAGTAGTCTAACAAGCGTTGGATTTGGAAACGTCTCTCCAAATACTGACGCGGAGAAGATCTTTTCAGTTTGTGTCATGATAATTGGAGGTAAGTCTCGTTTGTTTACGTGTAATAGTTTGCCATGTTACTTGTTGAGAGGAAAAGTTTTTTCAAGGTTTACAAGCAGCGTGATTTGTTTGTGTAATCTTCGTCTTCGCGCAGCAGTTGTTTTCTAAGTGAATAAAAGATAAATTCGATTCTATCATTTTTAGAACAAATTTTTAATGAGCACAAGCTTTATCTCAGTGAAAGAGTGTACATTTAGACGGGTAGTTGATTGTAATCTGGTTTTCAACACGAAGCGTTTTCTTTGACCGACTGCGAGGTGATTCATTGAGTTATTGTGTTATGTTCTTAGGCAAGATACATTACAGCGGTTTTCAGCTGAGTGTCTTAGTATCAATCTTGACCAATCACGAACGACATAGAGAATGCAACCAACCAGCAACCTCGTTCCCAGGTCTTTTCCCTTGAAGGTAGGAGGGGCGGGAAAAGCCCTAGGAACGAGGTTGACCAACCAGTAAAATAGTTGAAGGGAATATACGTATCTAACGCGAAGCGCGGAAAAACTTAATTAGCTGAAACAGTGGCCTGAGTGTACAAATGCAAAACCAAACGAAATTAATGTGAATTACTTTAGGCATTCAAGTGAAAACTGCTCTCTCAACCTCCCGTCTTATTCATAAGCTTTATAAACTGATGAAATCTTTCCTGTTTTATTCAGCTTTGATGTACGCCTCCATATTTGGAAATTTGACTGCCATCATTCAGAGGTTATATTCACGTACTTCTCGATTTCACCGAGATTTGAGAGTTATCGAGGACTTTGTTCAATTTTACAAAATACCGAAGTCCACTAAAGAGGAACTGGACGAATACTTTAGACACGAGTGGGCTTATACGAAGGGCGTTGACATGGAAACGGTATGTGTGCATCAACGACGAGAGAATTGACATCGTGTCGAAGGCTACAAAAATTCGCTTTTTGAAAAATAGATAAACCAACAATAACCTTCGTTTGGCGTGAAAATGTTTTAGGATATTGAGCCGGAAAAGGAAACAGGAAGTATTTGTCAGTCTACTGAGTGTTATTTCACTTATTTATAAATCATATTTTGCAATGTTCCATTAGAGATTAGCCTCTTAAATAGGAAAAGGATTTATGCCAACCCTTTCAAAATTCTTTACAGGTAAAAGGTATTTGGTGGATTGTCATTATTATCATTGCGTCAGTTAATTTATTTAGTTAAAATTGGTACCTCCTACTGAAGGGAGGAGGAAATGAACTGGGACCGCGCCCTCCACCCAGAAAACGAGACTTAAGGATCTTTTACAGTTTCTTTGGAACATTTCCGACGGACACCACGTCATTTTGAATTGGAGGCTCCTCCCAAGGGGCAGTGAAAGCGAATACTGTGGTAGAGAGAATATTCTACAATAACAATACGTTACAAGGCGTGCCTTGTTACTGATAACTTATTTCTTGTCTTTAGGTTCTCAAGCGTTTTCCCGAGTCTCTTCAAGCTGATGTCTGCCTTTATTTGCACAGAAATTTATTCACCGAATGCGGAGCGTTTAAAACTGCTAGCGAGGGCTGTTTACGAGCGCTGGCGCTGCGGTTCAAGATTCGGCATTATCTTCCTGGTCACTTCATCATTAAACAAGGAGACGAAGTTAAACGACTTTACTTCATAGCCAAAGGAAATATCGAAGTTGTCAAATTTGACGAGACCATGTTAACATTAGGTTGGTGTTTATAGTGTTCTTTGATTTCATTCCTTGGTACTTTTAAGTACTTGGACCAAAGCCTACTTTTCACTCCTTTAGAGTTTGTCCCAGTCTTGGTAGCATGACTCGGTGATTATAACAGTGTTGTTAGTGAAGTTTAACTCAATTCCTCATGGGATGAGAATGCCTGAGAGGTAATTTGTAATGAATCGCTTAATTTTCGATCTATTGTTCAATGTTAGTGGCATAGTTGTTAAGCACTCGTGCAGATATATTTATGACCATTAAGAGCGAAGATTAAATTTACATTCTATTTCTATCGTTCAAAAGGGAATTAAACCTATGATAACTAGCTTTTGCCTGTTTCCCACGTTTGACATCAGTTATCATGTTTTCCCGCACTTGGCACCTGTTATAGCTTTAATTACGTTTATCAAGATGACTGAGCTGCGTTTAGTCTGGTTGAGACTGATTGGTTTAACGTGTTAGCGGCGGTAGTTTGTAGAATATGTCCTCTTACTGTCAATATTTACAAAACATCAAACAGTACCTCTCCGCCCTCTGTCAAACACTTTGTTCTGTTTGATTGACAGGTAAGGGTGACGTCATAAGTTGCGATTACAGCACAGTACAGAGTATGTACATTCCCAAAGCTAACGCCAGTCTCCGCGTTCAAACTCACGTTGAGATCCATTCAGTGGCCTGGAGCGAGTTAGTAGCCGTATTAAAGGCTTACTCGTCATTTCGTGAGGAGTTTATCACTCATCTTGAGCTGGCGTATAACCTAGGACATGAAATAGAGGTACGGAAACATAGAGTCACGTTGCTGCACGTACCACGTGGTTTCATATAAATCAGTCAGCAAAATGTCTCTTACCCTTCCATAGTCAAACCAAGTCAAGCGTATCCCTCAAAATTACATTAACTGGAATGAATTATTTAGATATTAGACTCGCTGTCGCCCCAAGAATACGGCTAACGGTTCAATATTCAACTAATCAATTAATTTCTGTATTTTTGAGGAGTGCGCAAGTTTACTTAATTTGACTGTTAATTGTCTTATTTTATATTACAAAGGTAACTGAATTAAGTTGTTCTGTATTTTCTGCACAGGAAGACGGAGTTGTCATATTTCCAGAAGAAATTCACCCAGGCTCCCGAAAATTATCTAATGCCCGGTCAACATTCTCTTCTCGTCAAGGAGTCGACAGACTCGAACGTTCAGGCTCGCCAACATTTATCATAAATGGGAGACTACCACAGGATCCGAACGCTGCTTCTATCACTGATTTACACTCCCGTGACCCCCGTCCAACGGCGGGAGGAAGTGAGCCAAGAATCCACACGCTTATGCCATCGATCCATTCCACTCTTCCTTCGTTACAGAACCAGTTGACTTGCGACCAGGTTCCTTGCACGAACGCGACGGAATTGAGAGTTCTCGAGCAACGTATAGATAACATAGAGACTCGACTGGTAGCCATGGAAGAGCGATTAACAGAAAAATTTGAGACAATATTGCTTCATTTACGACGTAAAGATAGCGGCTCCGCCCCTGAACTCAGAAATACAAATGTCTGACAACACATTGCATCTGACTTAATCACGTGCCAATCACGTGCTTTCGTTCACGTGACTTTCATAGGTTCAACAACGTGCTTAAATTAAATGATGTGAAAATATTTATGTCAGGCTGTAAATAGTGAAAACTTGACGTTTTCCGGAATACGGAATCCCGTTTTCGGAGTACAAAGCTTGAAAAACTCCTATTAAATAACATTAATTGATGAAATTTTGTCAGCTAATTTTTAAACAAAGCCATGTGTACATTTAACGAATGAACAAAGCACAGAGCCACTGGCATCGAAGCCACGCTCTTGATCAAAAGGCACTTCGATCTGTGTTAAACACCTCTCGTTAGTGCCTACAGAAGACTCAAGTTTGCAGTATCAGGTTGACTGAGAAAATTGTTGTTTGTTTATTTGAACAACTTTGCATACACTATTTTTAAAAAGTCGTCCTGTTTATACTTGGAAGTGCTTAAAGTACTACACATAATTTCAGAAAGGTAACTTCCCACTGTAAAACTCTTCAATATGCATGCATGTACAAAATGAACTAGTTTCTTGTGGTTCTGGAACTTAAAATTCTAACATTAAAACGTTAGTATAACGTTATAATTAATTATATAATTGTACCTAATGATATGAACAACATTGTAAGTTTTAAAGTGTAGAACTTTAACAGTTCTTAAAACGCTTAAGTGAAGTGAAGAAATCCACCATGATTAATTGATAAGAACTAAACTTTTTAGCTTCAGTTTTGGTTTTCAAGCCCATGTTGTAAATGAGATATTGACCCTTGTCTCGCAGAGCGAATGTAGTATCAAACGTTTAAACCCAGTTAAGTAAGAATTGTTATTTCTATTTATTTTCTATTTATTTATTTATTTATGGGTGTTTTATTATACAGCATTTTTGTTATTCTTTGTCACATGAATAAATGAATAAACTCGTTTCATACGCTTTAATTAAACTAAAATCTTAGCTTGCTTATTGCTTTGAGCCTCGAATAGATGAGGACCGCAACGGGTTCTGTAACAATTGACCAGTTTCCTGGCGGAGTTAAGATTCCGGTTACAATCTTAAAGGGACAGTAGCAACCATTAAGGTCCAATTTTCTACACCACTGTAGAATCCACATACTGCTTCAACCGCAAAGGGAATGCTTCTAGCTTAAACTTTCAACATTTACAACAAAATAATCCTTATTCTACCTTCTTCTATCCGCTGTCTCCCAAAATGTAACAGAGGTCCCGCTCGCGGGCACAACTTCACTTGTCCATAATGGCACCTTGCACCTTCGCTGTTTCCAACCACCGTTTGTTCATCAAAGAAAAAAAAATCAGCTGCCTTTTATAAGCTGCCTGAGATTCCATCGATGCTTAGGTTGGTCCCTGACCGGAGTAATTTTTGACCTTCAGTTAAATGGTACAGTAACCCTAAGCCTTGCACTTTGTTTTTTTTTTTCTGTTCACTCTAACACGAACATGCATGGATAGTAAAAAGGACAATCTTCTAAGCATGGCTTTAATAATAACTGTTGCTTCATAATGACCTCTTTCGCGCGCGCTTGTCTTCGCGCGCTTGACGCGCTCGCTCTCACGATAACGTGAGCATAAATTATATTGCGCGTTCGCTGAATTCAAACAAACGTTCAAAATTTCTTCGAGTAAAGAAGAGGGAACTATAAAAAGTAAGTTTCGCTTTAATTTAGCTGGTAATCTATCAATGAACTCCAGATTTACTGTCTTACTCTCAACCCTTATAGCTTCATGAACCCGTGCCCTCAGTATAGCTATAAAATTCGGAAACTTGTCTATAAATCTATGAAAGGATCGTTTGGGTTTGCGCAAACGGGAAAAGAGCAATTTTACGCGAAATGATTTATCATCTAGAAGATATGAACATCCACAAATCAAGAAAACTGCAGCGGATTCAAAATATCTTGAAATTCTAGCTTTTACATGTGGACACCAGATAATGAAATAAATCATTTTAATGAAAGAAATCGCTTTTACAAGTAGTTAATTTATTGCTTCGTGGTGAACTTTTGTACACTCACTTTACACAAGAAGTATCAGCAGTGTTATCACAGTAATCTGAGAAATATTTTTTCGTTCAATCCAAGGTGAAAGTGTCCTTAGAGAAACGATTATGCGTTCTCGATCTCTGGTAAGTATTCTAAAGCCTAGTCCACTTTGGAACGAAGAAATCTGAAAACGCAGCTTTCTTTCTGCGCTTAGGCCTATCTTCTACACTAATCTGTCGCGAAAACGGAACTTTTCAAAAGCGCTTTTTGAACCAGGGGATTTTTGAAACCCCAGCTTTGCGTTTTCGTGCTGACGGTAGACATTTTGCAAACGGAGGTTTTCGTTAACGATGACGTTACGATATTTCTTTGATTTCCCAACCTCACTCCCAGGGTCGAGGGAGGAAGAGAGAGGACCCTGGGAACGAGGTTGTTGATTTCCCTGCACCAGTCTTCCTCAAGCACAAAGCGTTTTCAAATCTCTCAGGCGTAGTGTGGCCGGAAAACATTTAATGCGTTTTAAGAGTGAAACGCCGTGGATGGAGCCTTAAAGTTTCGAAGGTGACGACTTCCCAAATCTGGTAATAAGATCCGCTTTTACTATTGTTAGCACGGTTGTTAGTTGATCCCCAGTCGTAGCCTTTTATTGGAAAGGCTGCGAACAAGACTAGTAGGTCTCTGCATTGCAGAGCAACCAACTTTTGGACTTAACAGTGCTTCTTTCTACCCAGGTGGACAAATGGGTACTGGCGAATTAATGCTGGGTGCTAACCCTGTGGTGAACTAGTATCCCATCCAGGGGAGGGGGCGGGTATAAGTACCCCTAGTCGCTTTATGCTACAGAAACCAGGATAGACTTCGTGTGTATTGGCCACTGGACTGACCTTACCGTGAACTTAACGCAATATTTTCCCCTCTCGATTTCACAGAAGGTATCTGATGTTTTTGATGTTTTTGCAACAACATCCCAGACGTCCTTTTACGCGCCTTTATACAAAGACAAAACGTGCTTGATACGCCACGACTCGCTTTTCAAAGCCGTGTGGGACTGGGTCATTCTGGCGTTTGTGATCTACACGACCATTGAGATCCCCTTTGATGTGGCCTTCCTTAGACCGACGCAGAACGCTGAGAGCACCGCTTTATTTGACGCCTTGATGGCCCTTTCACCGATCGCTATTGTAAATCTCATTGTAGATCTGTTTTTTATTATCGACATACCGCTCAATTTTCGGAGCGCTTCTATTAATAGGCAAACGGATAAAGTCATCTGCGACCCCAAGGAGATCGCAGTTCTTTATCTCAAGTCGTGGTTCATTGTGGACTTCGTGGCAGCTATTCCGTTTGAATTCCTCGTGGATCCTCGACATGAAGGGGTAAGTTGACATGGTAGAGGCCTGCCTCGTTCCTAGGTCTATCATCTTCGCGTCCTTCCGAGAGCCATGATAAGCCAGTTGTATTTACCTTGTATTGAGTGAGAGTATTTTAAGTTGAGTGTTGAAAAAGACACGACTAATCAAAGGAAACGTATTTGTCAATCTTAACAAACACGAACAACACAACGAACCAATCAGAACCAAAAGCCAATACACGTGACCGGCGCTGTGGTAAGTTTGGTTAACCAATCGTAGATCGTGCAGAAAGAAGCATAGGAAAATAATTCAGCTGAAACCGCTTTACCATGAACATTAAGTTAATACTGAGTCACCTAGTATTAAGTCAGGCATATCAAAATTATCAAGTGTTCTCGTTGTAATTTATGCTTGTTTTTTTTCGCTCCCAGGCCACCACGCTTACCGGCCTGCTTAAAACCGCGCGCCTCTTGCGTCTGGTGCGAGTCACGCGAAAAATCGACCGTTATTCCGAATATGGGTTAGCCATTATCCTCCTGCTCACGTGCTTGTTCATGCTCATTGCTCACTGGCTGGCATGTATATGGCATGCTGTTGGAATTGTAGAAGCACTTGGTGACCAAGGCTGGCTGGCAGCTCTAGCAAAGGAAATTAACATGCCAATCAACCAATCATTCCCTACGAGTGGGCCAAGTCTTAAGACAAGATACCTCACGTCTCTATATTTCACTCTGAGCAGTTTAACTAGCGTGGGGTTTGGGAATATTGCGCCGAGCACGAACCACGAGAAAACCTTTTCAATCGTTGTAATGATTATGGGAGGTAAGTGCAATGACGCCATATTCATGCACTGTAGATCCTGACCTTCGATTTGAGTAACACCTCTCGCAAGTTCTCACATTAATGGCTTGATACAGGTTTGCGAGAGCTGCTACACTTCTGTTAAATTCAAAGAAATGGCCACAAAAACGTGACATTAAACTTACTGAATAACAGGATTTAACCTCTTTCCAGCGTAAGAATTAATAATTCATTCAAGCTTTTAGCTGTGCACCAATGCACGCAGGAAGAGGGCCCACGAAACCGCCACCGAGATCAACTCTATCTTTCTGTGTGCTCTCCAAACATCTGCCTGAATAATAACTCCTTTATTTATAGATAAAGACAAAAACATTGGCAATAGTCTGTACACAGACCGTCTATTTTGTCTTGAGTCCGCCGAGATCGTAATTAGCAAAGGAATTGACGGCAGGGGATTTGAAGAAAGCCCAAACACAAGGGTGTGGCCCTCGGGAAACAATTTTTTTGCGCTAGCTTCCCGGTCGCTCCTGTGCTTAAACGGAGAAATACCTCGTAGCAAAAAAAGAATAAATTAACGTCTATGGACAGAATTCATTGACAATGGAAATGAATTTCTCTCGCGAAGCGACTTTGCTCCATTAAATTTTATAACTGAATAACTGAGATATTACGCGCATTTTCATTAGTCAATAGGTGTGTTTAGATCTGAGTAAGTAAACATAGTCGTGACGTTTAGACTCGGGCGTATTTTTAAGAATTGTTTTATAAAAGCAATAGCGTACCTTTTGCGTGTTTAAATAGCTTCGTCTTAACAGTCGGAGGCTGCTAGAATTCTCGAGAGTTATTAGTGCAAACCCGAGAAGTAGTCGAGGGTTTGCGCAACTGTCACGAATTCTCCCAAGCCTCCTCGTGTTTAGATGAGGTTATGTAATGCTTAAGGTTATGTTATGCTTAAGTGATCTACATCTACATTTATTTAGTTGATAAAGTCCCGCAAGACATCACATGATGCCGACACCTAACTATTCTGATTTTAAAAGCGCAGCTTTGCTAGCTGTGTCATTACCTGATTTCTCTCTTACACTCGGTTTCCTCTCCTTAGCCTTGATGTATGCTTTCATATTTGGTAACCTGACGGTGGTCATTCAGGGGTTGTACGTAAAAAGCTCCCGACAGCACGAAGATCTCCGCCTCACCCGAGAATTTGCTCGTTTCTTCAAGATACCTCGACCTCTTCAACAAAATCTGGAAAGCCATGTGCTCCATGAAAACGTCTTAATGAATTTTTCTGCTATCAGCCGAGTGAGTTTCATTGCTAGAAGTCCTTGTCGTTCAACTTTCTGTCGTTTGAGTGTTCACGTACAGCTAAAAGCTCTTTAAAAATCAACAGGATTTTTGACATTTCTAACTTTCCAGTGAAATTATTTTTTTCGTTTCACAGGTGTTAAACCTGTTCCCTGAAAACCTACAAACCGACATCTGTCTTCATATCCATCAAGACCTGTTTAAGGCGAATTCCGCCTTCCGCACCGCCGTTCCTAGCTGTCAGCGGTCTTTAGCCACAAAGTTGAAGGTTCAGCATTTTTTGCCCCGTCAATACGTGATCAAACAGGGAGACGAAGTGGATAGAGTCTTCTTCATCATGAATGGAATAGTTCATGTTATTAAGCCGGATGGACAGAGTCTTCTTGCTCTTGGTAAAGACAAAATAATTTCAGTTGAAACCCGGCTTGTGCAGGGATAGGTGTCGTGCAACTGGGTGGGGACAACTGGGTGGGGACAGTAAGTGGCGAAAAGACGTAACATTTAGTAGTTTATAATTGCTAGCATTTTGATAATTAAGAAATGTTTTGATCAACATATTCAGCAAATTTCATCACAGGGCTTGATACAAACTTAATATATTCCGATAACACCTGCCTCGTTATTACACTCACTTTCCTTCTTCGACACGGTTTGCATATCTTGAAAGTTTAACCCAGAGTTTTTCGAATTCTTTGTCTTTAACCCAAGTTAATCAACCATACTTGCTTCTTTATGGCTTATTATTATCTCTTTAACGCATTTTTTTTTATCTTGCTAGCTATTATTTTCAGATTCCCTTCAATTTAAAGGTTTTTTATTTTCTACATGGCCAAAATAACTCAAAAAATCGTGTTCGAGTTCCTTTAAACTGCCAGGGAATCAGTTTTTTCACCCTGTAAGTCAAAGATTCCCTTCTCTTTCTGCTCTCTGAGAGACCAAGAAGAAAAAGCAGAGAATCTCTGTCTCGTAGGATACAGTTTCTTCTTCTATCGATCTTATATCGATCAAATATCATTTCTCTAGGAATGGGTGATACAATATACAGCGAGCGCAGATCCATGGATAGGAAAGCTCGGGCGGCGGCCAACGTGCTTGTACAAATACCAACAGATATTCACTTCATCGAGTGGAACGATCTCCTGCCTATTCTTGAAAACTACCCTGTGTTTAGAGAACAGTTCCTCGCAAGCATGGTGCTTTCCTTCCAAATTGGAGATTGCGTCAAGGTGACTTTTTGATTGACAGTTTATCTTTACTTTTGCTTCCCCCTTTCTCCCAGGGGACTGATTAAATCGCTTGGGCAATAAATCAAAGGGGGAAAAAACTTGGTTCCATGACTTAAAGTACGGACTGAGAAGACGAGACTGTATATTCCTACTGTGGCTGTATATCCCTACTTTGGTTTAACGGGTTCGGGAATAATTTCTACAGGCCATACCGAAACTGCACAGAGAACTGGGGCGAGTTTCAAATTTTAACCAATCGATAAACTTGACACCACAACATGAAACATCACGTTGAGAGTAGTCATTTGACCAAGTTTGATCCCTTTAGGGTAAACAGAGGCCAAGTTATAGACCTTGAAACACACATACGGCTCAAAACCATGTAAATTATTGAGAAATACAATTCAAACAGCGGTGATAAATTTGACAGGCAGTTTCAGCTTGAAATGTCTTTTATCATTACGGCACAAAATCTCTGTCCAGGTTCCAGACTCCTATATTTTGTAGTATCCATAGCTTCCGTAACGGTAACCGTAACGGTTACACTTTTGAAAATGTATGTAAGAAAATAGTGTTAACATCTGGAACTTACCTTGGCTATCTAGGAGGATTTAATTGTCTGTACTGAACAAAGAAGCATTTATATTAGCACTTTCCCTAATGCTTTAACTTCTGACTTCTGACTTCGCCATAAATCATGAGATAAGTATGATATTTCGATAAAAACAAATTATGAGTTTATATGTTTATATTAGAGACGTTTGTATGAATTTTGAATCATGTTTCAAAGTCTATATCTTGGTCTCCGTTTACTCTAAAAAGATCAAACTTAGTCAAATGACTACTCTAAATGTGATCTTATATGTGGTGGTGCCAGTTTACCGATTAGTTAAAATTTAAAATTCGCCCCAGTTCCCTGCGCAATTTCGGAATGACCTTTATTCACGGGAAACGGCTTCAAATTTCTGGCGCACGTTGTAAGTAAAAGCGAGCCAATTTGAAATCGTTCTTAAGTCGTCAGCACGTTTTGGTAAACAAATTAAAGTGAAAGAAAGATTTACTTGCGATTGAATTAACACTAAGCATTAAATCACGAAACATTTGGAAAAAACACAGCTATAAAATATTAGCGGGCCGTACGGTAAAGTAGAATATGACACGCTAAATTGACCAACCCCTTTGCGTGTAATAACAGAAATATAATATATATATGTTATTTGCCGGCTGGGAGGTCCGTATAGTGAAAAACTGTGACCAAGGTCTTGAAAATGCTGCCCGAGACCGAGGTCACAGTTTTTCACCATACGGACCGACCCTAATCCGGTAAAAAAACTCACGGAAAAAGACTCACGCAAGCGTTACTGTGACCGTGGTCAGAGATAGGATTTTCGAAAATCCGGACCGCGCTAAGAACCTATTAGATTGTAGGATTCGTTACCGTTCCCACTTGGAAAAAAATAAAAATAATTAATAGCAAGAGATTATCCCGCCTTTGTACAAGGATGATTTAAACACGCTTCTAATTCCGTTAGAATTCAAGCACAATTTTGTTCTTTCAGGAAGAAGAGGAAGCTGAATCAGGCTTTGAAAGTTCACCGAGGCGACTGAAACCTATACGAGAGGTCTGCGAATCAACCACAGGAGAGGATTATGAAAACTCTCTAGTTCAGGGGCCAAAATTTGGCGAAGTGAAAGATTTCGAAGAAAACATGATGCTTATAGAGCGGAGGCTTTCCAATATGGAAAGAAAAATGTCGATCATAATTCGTCTTTTAGAGAAAAAATTGAATGATAAAGTTTAGGCAGACATTGCTCGCGGAGGGTAGTGCAGGGAAACTCTAGGGGGGATGGGGTAGGGGGAGGGGCATTTAATAGTGTTAACAGAATTCTTGTTCTTACAATGACTCAGTAAATCGTTATACGTAATAGACTAGAAGAAAATGAGAGCAAATCTAATTTACATTTTTAGAGTGCGATCTCACACCAATGAAGATTTTAATAACTCTTCTCACGTCAAGCTTTTCTGAATATGTCAACGATTTCTTTCTAATGTAAGTCGGAATTTTTTGTTTGCAACTAGCTTGTGAAGCAAGCGTTTCCGTGGGGTCGGCGAGCAAAGAAAGACCGAGGAACGGGATTTCTTTTTCTTTGCTTCTCGACCCCACGGAAACGCTTGATACGCGGGCTAAGGTTGGAACGACTCGTGGAATTCTTTATTTCGCGCTTAACGGCTCACCCTCGCTGCGAGCCTATTCGCAGGCTAACTTGCCCCCGAGATCGGAAATGGTTAAGGGAGGTGGGGGGGGGGGGGGGAAAGCTGGGTCACCAAAGGAACCCATTTCACTGGAATATTAAAAATAAACAGAAATGTTTTTACCGGTGATGTGCAATCTTGGACTGATCGGAACTGACCTATTTCGCCTAAAATACGCTCCTAGTGATGGACTCCTAATCACAGACGACATGGGTTTAATTTTGATTTGTATCCAATTTTTACTCTTTAGTATATTATCCGACTAGAAATCAGGGGGAATGCGAGGTATATTATCCGACTAGAAATCAGGGGGAATGCGAGGTTACGCACGGAGAACATGCGATGAAAGATGCTTTCATTGCATAAAATGACAAAAGCCACTTGGATACGGAGGATTCATAAAAAACGAGGCCATTTACCAACCATTTATATTGGCACCTAGAGGAAACCACAGTAAATTCGTTGGTAATGTCATTGGGAACTAATTAATAATACATGGGGGCGGAATACATAGGATGACGTACATCGGTACGGAAAAAAGGGCAAGAGAACGGATATACAATATGCGCGAGGGAGTGCAAGTTATAGCGGGGGGAGCAAACACTGGGGAACACGGCTTATGCACGGGTTAAACAATAGGGGAGCGCACAGAGTTGTGCATAAAGGAACACACCTGGAAATACACAGGGAACGAAACGTGGAAGGGGGACACGTAGCGAACGCACTGGAAACCCAGGAAGAACTCACCATGAATAAATGTGACAGCGGGCGGGCTTGCGTGTAACAAACGCAAACGGTAAATCACCCAGGAGGTATGGTGTTAAAGACCAGTAAGTTTAAATGCTTTGGGAAACTCACAACGAGTACACGACTGGACCAACCCAAGACAGAACCCAATTAAGTAAGAGCGGAGTATACCTGGTGGCAAAACGTAGCATTTTTTCATACTTTTAAGTTCCATAAATATCAATGTCACGCAGGATCAGACTGAGGACATCATTAAGGTCCAATTTTCTTCCAAGTTTGCCCTTATCTGTCTCGGTGAATATTGCAGAGATTGCACTACCCCGGCTCGTGAATTTCAAAAACGTGAAGCGTCAGTATTGTCATTTTGTCACGCCAGTGGCAAAAATTTTGGGTCCAACGCTGGGCCACAGCGATTTTTACCCTGTTATTTGCTATTTTCTCTAAAACTTCATGAATTTGTTTTGAATTTGTTTTGCCATTCAGAAGACTTCAGGCTAGATATTATTGCGGTCCATTTCCTGTCAACTTGTTCTAAGGTGAATTCTGACAAATGTACAAGTACTTACAAAGTTAGATACAAAGAATTGCATTAATTAACAAATTTGAGGGATGTAGCTGTGCTAGGAAGCGTCCAGTTTGTCTCTCTAAAATGCTTTTCTCCCAAATTGCAAGCCTTTTCTAAATTCGCATCAGTGAATTTAGTTAATGAAATCCTTCATTCTCAGTGCTGTAATTTCTAAGGCGTGTTTTTCAGCCGTCAAGGGCTATTCATTTAGTAAACGCATCCCCAAATGTCATGTTATATGATCAATTACGCATGGCCTCAAGGTTTGCACGTCCAAATCTCACTGACAGGGTTACGCTGACATTTGCGTGCTTGTTTGTTTGCCCAAAATGGACACGAAGCGAGCGTTGGCTTTCCTCTTTATTTTCTTGCTTTCTGTCATCGCGCTTTACATAAATTACTGAAATTAGCGTATCAATTAGCGTATTTTTTGAGTGGTAGAATAAAAAGAATAATATCGATGTCACTGTGACATTACGTCATCAAACATTTATGAAATTGAATCATACGCTTCATATTCTTGAACCTCTCAAGGGTAATGATATTTAAGGTTACTCCCAACCTTCGCGGGGTCACATCGGTCGATTTTTCTATTTTTCAATAAAATTAAAGTTTGTCATTTAAGGTATCATTTCCCAAAAAATGTAAGTAAAGTATAAAAACGCGCGCGAGTTATCGACAAAAAGAGATTTTTTAATAAAAGTAAATAAACCGCCAAGTTGTCGTAATCCTCATAATTCATTGACACCCTAGCGACTTTTCGCGGCAAAGACCCCATTTCAACTCGATAGCAATTTTTGTGTACACTCCTGAATAACTGTGGTCACGCTTTCGAAACCAATTCATTTCGTCGTCATAAAACGCTCCAGAACGGAGAAAAGTCCTTGGATAAAGAGAAAACAAAGCCAGGACTAAACATGAAGAAAATCGATTTATTTCATCGTGATAGAAGACAAAATCTCGTCGAAATTGACGGGCTCGTAGTTCGATCAACTTTCAGAAAGCGAAGTAGCTAGCGCTTCATCTCTAAATGTATCAGCAGTCACTAAGAATATGGAAAAAATAATGGAAAGCAGAAGAAAGCAATGTTTTGAGAGGGCGACTTCCAAACACGAGCCCAGATTATTCTTCCCAGTCGTCTTCGGATTCTTCATTGTTTAAAACGAGTGCTTCCTTGAAACCACGCTGCGACACTTTCTCCGCGGTTTGTTTTTGTTTTGTGGAAGTACGTTTTTTTCCTTTTGTTTTGTTCTTTGTTGACCACGGCTAAAACGTTATTATTATTCACGCAGACAAATATAAAGGGCAAAGGAGAGAGAAACTGAAACTTGGACCTTAATAAAAATTGACAGTTTCATTGCAAACAATATTTGCCATGGCCGTTTTCTTGTATCCGAAGTCATTCTTATAGAAATGAAGGACGTTTTAGACTTCAGGCCTTAATACTATAATGTCGCGGATCTTACTATTAGGTTAATTTCTTCAGAACTGTAACGCACGTCAGTAAGAATATAGAGGCAAGACAAGACTATTGTGAACTAAATGGCTTTATTTGCTTGGCTTAATTAAATCATACATGTTCACAGTCAGTTAATCAGTGATTTACACGGTGAACATTCCCCTAGTTTTTTTCTCTTTATATCAACAGTCAAATAAAAAAAACTAACTGATTGACCAGCGAAGCAAAGACTTTATAATATTAGCGAAAACTTGACATGAATTGCTCGCTAAAGGCAGGCAAAGATAACTTTATCCAACGGTGACCCAGGCTCATTAACAGATAACAAAGCAGGCCACACTGCACACTAAACGACAGAACCATCCATTACAAATCTTACTGCACCCTCTTTTACACACCCTCTTACATAGGCCTCGCTTCACTAGGTTACGTTTGGAACCTAAACAGACAAGAAACCAAAGTTTACAACTTATAACTGTTTTAGAATGGTAATTTTACTCCGGCTAGTTAACAGTTTTTTGACGGTTTAATACTGTCCTTCATTTGTCTGTAAACGTCGTTGATCATAGTCATTGCCACTACCTATCAGTGTATCGTAATTAACATGATGCAAATTGTCAGGATACTGATCAAAGTAAGAAAATAAATAAATTGGTTAAAAGATTCGATTTACCTCATATTTTCACGCCAAGTGATACAAATGGATAATTGATTATAATTAATGAATTGCTACAGTTAATTATTCGATTGTTTAAACTTACTTTCCCTCAGCACTGTTGCCGTACGCTGAGCGACGTCAGTCGAATCCTCGTCTCCTTCGACACGGAAAATGGGAAGTTTCTCGCACAGATCCGCCATTTCGTCACTCAGTTCAGAACGGTCTTTCAGAGTTCCGACAACCCTCAGTTTCACTTCAGCTTGCTCTCTTGGTAACTCAACCTTACCGTCTTTGCTTTCCTAGTCAGAAAGTGACATAAAATGGGACATTTTCAGCTATGAAGGTGCATGCTGGCATTGAAAAAAATTAAAGCACAGATCAGCTCTGTTTTTACACTTATCTTCGGTTCTATTCATGAAAGAATACTTCCGAAGAGGTCTCAAAGCGTCCTGCTATGTTTCAAGATAGCCACTGTCAGTAGCTGCGGTATAGTTATTTCTCTAGTCAAAGTTATCGGCAATTGGCATGGAATTAACCGTTAGCCTTGTAACGATTCAAAACTTTAGCATTTGAGTGTAAAATTTGAATTTAAAACCGTTAGCCGTCAAAAGTGTTAACCGTGAAAGAACTTAGCCACGAAATTGAAAAACTCTAGATCTCTAGAAAAGACCTTTGGTGTGTCGTCTTGTCACGGTTTAGAGGCTATAGTAGTATACGGAAGCACAAGAAGACTCAAAGGACCTACTTAACGCCTTGCGCTGACATTACAAGGCTTTATGGCATATAATTATCTCTTTGGTGCTTTTCCATCTTTGTAAATAATTATTTTCAGGTTTTCGTCGATTAGTATAGGTAATCAAATGGTGACGAGTGAAATTAGGAAATAATTCCACGCGCGTCTTGTCAAAATTCTAATTAATAATTTCCGAGCCTGCAAGCGAGGGAAATTATTAGAATTTTGACAAAACGCAAGTGAAATTATTTCCTAATTTCACGAGTATACCATTTGGTTAC
>OMLO01000058.1_pt1 | contig 45183 bp, 25 predicted proteins | sample 1674811 | NCBI WGS metagenome assembly OMLO01 (sample SAMN06265003, study PRJEB25207) | coral metagenome | isolation source: Coral host | place: Mexico:La Bocana,Puerto Morelos, Mexico | collected 2008-11-13
CATTGATTATGAATAATTAGGGTTAGAAGACAAAGGAAATTGAGAATCCAACTAGGTTAAAAATATTTTTACCTGAAGTTAATTTTTAACTACAACACATATTTTGACCATCATAAAACAGGGGTTGAGAGTTCCAAGTTGTTTTCAACTTGTATACTAGGACAAGAATTTTGATTGTGTCATTACCTACACTGCAGCCGAGTTTCACATTCTAATCAAAATTGAACTTTTCTTGTTTTTGCAACATCACCAATACGTCAGCTATAACTGCTTGAGAGGTTTTAATATTGTTTTGATCAACCTCTTAATTCTCAGAAAAAAAAACACTGAATAAAATATGACATAAGGAGGGAGAATTTCTCTTTTGATCGTTGATACACAGGACTAGCTAAAATGCGAAGGCTGAGCATTCCTTAGAAAAGCTTGGACAAAACGCTGTCTCGTTTAGTTTTATCATTCAACACTACTGGTAAAACGAATACCACCTCGTATTGTTTCTTTTTTTCTGTTTGGCTAGGTAATAACAAATGAGTTTAAAAGGTGCTAGAGTCTACATTGCCGCGTAATTAGCTTATAATTATTGAAACATCACTCATTCCTTACAGTTCATCCAGTAAATTAACGTGCCGAAGCCGACCGGGATCGGTTCGTTCAAAGTGAAACATATATTTCCTCTGCCGTTCCATTGATAAGGGGGGTAAATTGTTTTCTAAATATCAGTGAAAGTGTCAAAACAAACTCTGTTTGTTATTCAGCTTAATAAATAACAGTAATCTCTAAATAAGAGCTTTCATGAGTTCATTGATTTTCTCGAAAACTATTTAAATGAACAATACAGACAATACAACACTGAGATTTAAGAGACCAACATGTCGGGTCACGTACATAATGGAATATATAAAGAGAAGAATTACTGTAAACCACAAGAAATGATTGCCAAGAACTATCTTCTCCGCTTGACAGTTCTGGCTCTAAGACGGCACGTTTGCTGAAATGCTGCATTTGATTAAAAACGCATTAAGCCACTTGCTCGATCCTGAATATCTGAAGTGTCACTTATATAACAAACCCGAAAACCGTGTTCGACCACATTTTTTACACTGTGCAACTTTCTCTTGAAATTTTAAAAAGAGGTGTCATTTGTAGAATCATTGATAAGAATGGACCAAAAGTTTCTACACGTGATGTTTCGTGTTACTTGGCAACCACGCTGATCGTGGCTGAATTATCGACCGCAGGCTCGATATTCAATCAATGGTATTTCCATTTCGTGATCAAAAAAGTCAAAACAAACCGATGATATGAAACCCGACAAAGATATCGTCTAACCGTTTGTGTACAACGTTCGCTAAATGACAGTGGTTCATTGGGTGATGGAAATTAATTACATATGGGTCGTTGTGGATAATTTTTTGACATTGAGAAGTGATCTCCGTTTTTTTTTTTTTTTGCCACGCAATGTTCGTTTAAAATGTAGTTTTCTCCAGTCACAAGGGTTTAATTCATGAATGAAACGAGGCAACATTTCCCAAATTTCTTACAGTTTTAAACTAAATTCGATATCAAGTGACCCTTCATTCACAACAACTTAGGGAAATGATCAAAATTCTCAGCCAAAGCTTACGATCGAGGCGTTGCAACTGGGAAGCACTTCTGTTGCTTTTCCATTTATGGTCGTGCGCAGTGTAGGAATCTAGTTCTGTAACTGAGCTGACAGAACGGAAAATGAACAAATTTCTCCGCGCAGCAGATGGTAACAACAGGTCAAGGTTGTAATCCGCTGACAGAACTAAATTGTTGAAATAACAACACTAACCGCATTTTAAGATTGTCGCAATGCGGAATTATTTCTTTTGAAAACAAAGAAAACGTAAGCAACGGAGATGCCAAAAATCCGTTAAACATTAAATCGAAGTCTATCTAAGACTTTCTGGACAGTGCACTGACGTAAAACATGTGATGTTCACGTACTTGGGCCCGATACTAACATGCAAGTTGTCCTCTTTAGCTACACGAATTAAAAAGGCAAACAAGATAGGACGGGAAAGTAATTAGCAAATGTGCCAAATCATGAGTAGGGTAATTAAAATTCGCTTGAAGAAGTTAAAATTGTGAGTGATGAAAAAACCTCTTTGCGGTAACCCACTTGCAATTATGAAACTAGAACCTTCTTTGAACTAATGAACCCGTTGCATGATTTTTATCATTTCGTCGTAAGCTGCAAAAAATGTTGTCCCTTGTAAAGTACTTTACCGCACTTGGAATTCAGTAATTCACATCTGTTCCTGTAATCACTTCTAGGGGTTTTTCTTTTTAGTTTGACTACAATCTCCTGACGCTAAGATAATACAATCAACAGGGCATAGAGTCTACTGCACTATATAAGACCAGCAGTTTTTCATCTGATGTTCAAAGCCTATCTTTGTATAGCAGATGAAAACTGCCTTTGCTTGCGTGTTTAATGCTCCACTGGTTTTTACACTCAAGGGCACTGGCATGATCAGTCAGTATCACGTTTTTCTCTCAAAAGACTCCTGCAGTATATTCGTAGCACTAATTAATATTCGATTACAAAAACTATCAAGAAAGCGTTGATTGAATCAGGCGACTTATCACAAAATACAAAATTGTTAAGGACTGGGCGGGAAAGGTTAAGAATGAATGAACTTGAGAAAGCTGTCGTCAACATTCCCCAAAAAATCATTCCCCTAGCTGCTGGCGCACTTGTGTTGACAGCATCCGAACCCTTGCAAGTGACCCTATAGGAACATTGAATCTGACTTTGTTCCTACCTGATCAACCGTCAGAATCTCCCGTGGAATAAGCTTGAACGAGAACGTGTGCAGTGATCGAAACAGTTGCACTCCTAAGTATTCACGTTATTTGACTAAGAAGCAGAGTTTTATGAACACGTTTACAGACATAAACATTTCTTAAATCGAAATTGGGCGTAAGTTTGGAAAATAAGGAGATTTTAGCCTGGGTAGGGCTTAGGGACTTTTTTTGGGATTAAGCTGAACACTGTCAAGAGATGATTTTAAGCCCACATAAGAACAAACTTGTCAAGCACGAAGAAAACAGAGATTGCACCAATCAGCAACTTCCCGTATCGGCTTATTTGAATCGATAAGTTCCTACTTTGCGTGATTTAGCAGGGCAAAACGCACCATGTTATTTCTCGATTACTGTCTTTTAATCTAGGGAACTGTAATAAGCTTGTTGTCTGTACTAAACGAGCGTTACGTTGTATTTATCAACCATTCGGAAAATATGGCGACAAATAATTTGTATCATGAATCACGAAAACAATTTGTCGTTCTGTTGAGAAACTGGTCTCCAAGAAAGAAGCAATGTTACAATTTTTGTAAAAGATTTCAACTACTGTACATGGAAACGAAAACGGAATAAAAAGCACTTGCAGACTCAGCTCGGAACGTTGCCAAATTAGTTAGAACCAAACAACCATATACAGACACAAAGCAGTCCTGAATAAGCCGATCGAAAAAGCTGCTGAAAATAACAGCCTTTGATGCAGCTGATTTAGTAGATAATGATTATTTATTTGACTAAAAGATGCATTAGATGAAGGTGTCAATAATGATTGTCCTTCATAAACGTTCTTACCTGCCACCCACATGTACTCATCTATTTAGTTCGTACAGCATATCAAAGAAGTGTCAAGTTCTCGTGGTTGTCTGCCTCTACAAATAACTCTTGCCTATCCGAGATCAAGAGGATAACTTGAGTATGTCTATTGCCACTAACTTTTTTATAATTATTTTTACTAATTTTTACTTACAATTGTGAAGATATGTTAACTAGCTTCCAAGTCAAATTTATGATTGAAAGATAAATACTACTAGGAGATTTGCGGTTCTCATTAGTGGCTACAGTGGAAAGATTTATTGATTTAGAGAGGTTTATATGCGAAGAGATTAAAGCAATTAAAAGATTAGAAGTTTAGATTTACTGTGTAAGATTGTTAATCTTCTTCTCGACTTGCATTTTTACCATTCAATGGAAGGTTGTTTTGAACTGCCCAGCCTCAGAGATCCCAAGCTCGTGTTTTGAGCTCATAGCATTGTGTGGGAGTAAGATTTGCCACACACAATACATTACAGTGGGTGTGCTACGAACTGGCGAGACCCAGCGCTTACACAGATGTTAAACATTGCACCAGCAAGATAATGCTGAAATGTTTTGATTCTATCTTCTACGATACGTTGATAATATATTCTTTACAGCCTTTCAAGATTTAAACAAACGCTCCAGCATAAGAATGGGCCACCTGGGGACTTGTGTGGGTGAAATACCACAGTTCAAGACTCAGTGGGTAACCGTATTAAAACACGTTTAAGGCAGCTTAGTGCGGCTTTGTTTGAGTCTATTCGGGTGCAACGGAGAAACAAGTATTTACTTAAGTTCTTGATTTCCGTTATCCCTGTCGAGTCATAAGGACTACATGTGGGACACAGCAAAGACTGCTCATATTGTTTTGATCTCGCACTGTAAAGCGCCTCTGCTAGTACATTTCTTCTCATTCCATCATCATGTTTGTTTTGTTCACCTCGATGGAGTCCTCGACGCAGTTCTGGGGGCAGATATTTATTTTACGTTTCAAGTATGCGACCGAACTACGCCAATTTGGTTTGCTAATCTCTGTTTTGCCGCGGAGTGCGAGAATGCTGGTGACGCCTAACAAGTACTTACAGGCGCCACGTAAATACCGTTGTCGGACGACAACGCATGCTGTTATTTTACATTCATGAAATGATAATTAATCAAGATTAAAACCTTTGTTAGCAAAAATTAACCTCCGCCTTAACAACCTTAAGACAAGTTTTATTTGGTGTTTCGGAGGACTTTTTTAGAGTTTAATTAATCCATTGACTCGTGAACAAGTGTTTTTAATATTAAGTACATGGTGCAGTTGATTGAGACACAAGTGCAGGAACAATTTTAAACGTACGAGACTCTTAGTAGCCTCTACGAACATTACAGTTAAATAAATGGATAAATAGTAATAATAAATAGTAATAATAAATAAATCATGGATTATAAACTTGGAAATATATGCACCATTTCTCGCTTCATTATTCGGCACTTACGATAATGAGATATTTTTATCACTTAGTCGGGCATTGGGCTTAAATGGAGAATTTGGCGGGCTAAAATGAATATTAGCCTGCCGAAATCTAAACACTTACAAGATTAAAAATAAGCTTTATCAAGCTTACTTTTCAATTTTTGAAACCTCAAATGGCAAGATTTTGTAATTTCTAGCCATTTTCGCTTGAAGGAAAATATATAAAAAATATAAATAAATGATTGTTCAGACCGTTTTGTAATTTTTTCAGCTTTATTGTATAAATCCCCTCCAAAGTGGTAAAGAAGTAATACAATTTATTTTCCTATTTTCCTGGGCATGTGCTTTAGTTAGCTTGCCAACGCAGACGTATAAGCGACAGCCGGAAATACGTCTGCGTTGACGGACTAGTGCTTTAGTGGGCCATTCTCAGAGCTCATTTTAATCCTCGCGCCTCGCGCCTAGCGGCCTAGGTCCAAAACAAATTTATACCCGTGAAAATAAACGTTTTATGAGCACAGTTTAGATAACCGCAAGTGATCCTCGCAGATTTCTCTCTGTTCACGTGTTTGCGCACGATGGCGCGAATTCAGCAGAGGTCTGGTAACTGATCGAATCCTCTCAGAGACAAACGAGTCCGAACTTGTTTGAAATGAACTCCTTGAATGTAGTCTGTCACTCAAACAACTAGAATGTGTGTCTTGTTTCGAAATTTCATTTCTTAACCGCCGACACCTGTCCTTTGCGGCATCAAGCCGGGCTAAGATCGGTCTTACCATTGGTCTTTCTGCTGTGTATCGCGACGCAATTTGTCCCTGAAGGATCTCTGTTCGAATCTTTTGCACTCTGATTTGCTCCCGTTTCAACTCTGTTTTTAAATGATCGGTTCCCAGCGTGCTGGAATCTTGAGGAAATAAGCTTGATGTTATTCTACTCTCATGATCACTGGTCATTTCGACCGCGTAATTACAATTTTCGCTGGTGTCAAGTGATTTATCTCTCAGGTGACTTTCGGATTCATTCGGTTGCGTCAGCTTTCTTTCCAGCTTCTGATATACATCACAAGGAGGGGCGGCAAACTTGGCTGAGTCTTTGCCAGGCTGTTGTCTTGGTGGGCATCTCAAGGCCAAATGTCTCTTATTGTGAATGAATTTCAGTTCTCTGTTGTACCCAGAGGAACCCAATACATCTCTCCATTGTCTTGCGAGAAATAGAGCCTCGTAACCTTTCACAGCGAAGTCTGGAACAAGCCTCAGAACGAGGTTGAACTGCGTGTCCCGTGGTCTACTAGACAGATTCATGTTATGGACTGCTTCGGAGCTTTCCGCACTTAGCATTCTGTGTTTGATGGGGCCTGGTTCGAGGAGGGAACTCCACTTGTCGAGAACTCGCCCCAGTGCATTGGCAATGGTAGCGGCTTTTTCATCGTCGAAGTATTGGTGAAGAGGTTTGTATATCGAGAAAAAGAATTGTTCATATAACTGTTTGGACTCGTGACAAGCTTGAAGAAATCTGATCAACATGTCTACTGGTTTTTCTTTTTTGTTTTGTTCCTCTGTTGCCGTCTTCTTTTTTCCAGGAAGGCTTTGTTCCCAATATAAGAGGTCTTCAATCTGCAGGAGAGATAAATTAGGGGTTCATAACATGCAGAAATCTGAGGGCGTTTTGTGGCTGTTTCTAGTACTTTATTTTATAACTAGCTGTAAAATAAACGATAAAATGTTTTGTTAATTTTGAGATCTGATCTGCACAATTAACTTAAAAAAAATTATCTCGTTCCCAGGGCTTTTCGTCCTGGGATTTGAAAAGCCATGGTAATGAGATTGTAAATTAAGTCTGAAAGCTGGCCTGTATTACCTGTTTGGCGGATACGAGCTGTGCTACTGACACGTCACGCAATCTCTGGCATCTCCAAGATCTCCAGAGGTAGGTTATGTGTTTTAACCGTCGATATAGATCTTCCAAAAAGAGATCTTTATCAGCTAAAAACAATTCCAGTTCCTCTTCAAAACGCAAAAGTTCTCTATCCAGCTTAGCCTCCTGTGCAGCTTGTGATACTTCCTTCAGATCCTCTAACTAGAAAATCATTGAATTTCAATAATAAAAGAGAGAAAACATTCAAAAAGTCATTTGATTTCAACATGACACTTAGGGCCTGATCATGACATAGCGAATTTCAGCCCGGCTAGGGGGGCTGAAAGTTTGTTCCGATTGCATGACGAATTGCACCTCGGGCTGAAATATTAGCTTCGGCGCCAAATATGAAATTGCACGCGAAGAGTATCAGGAGAATCAAAATGGCGCGAAAAAACGGCATGTCCAAATTAAGCTCGCTTTTTAGCCCGGGATGGAATGCCAAGTGTCAACTTAGTAATTAAATAGACGAAAGCAAAATTGGTATCAGATCTATGCAACCGATACTCGAAAAAAAAAAACAGATCCCATTATAGGAAGCGAGGGTTACGGTGCAAATAAACCGAAAATCTCTGGCATCTCCAAGATCTCCAGAGGTAGGTTATGTGTTTTAACCGTCGATATAGATCTTCCAAAAAGAGATCTTTATCAGCTAAAAACAATTCCAGTTCCTCTTCAAAACGCAAAAGTTCTCTATCCAGCTTAGATAATCAGGACAATCAAAATGGCGCCAAAAACGGCATGTCCAAATTAAGCTCGCTTTTTAGCCCGGGATGGAATGCCAAGTGTCAACTTAGTGATTAAATAGACGAAAGCAAAATTGGTATCAAATCTATGCAACCGATACTCGAAAAAAAAAACAGATCCTATTATAGGAAGCGAGGGTGACGGTGCAAATAAACCGAAAATCTTATAATGCTAGAAGCTACTGGAGGCGCATAGTTTTTTTTATGTCTAGTGTAAGAACAGGGAAAACTATCACTCCGCAGTTTGTACTTTACGGATGCACAAAACCAGATAATTTGTCTTGACGAATTCCCCGCATCTTTTACCAAAACTTAATACTAACAATCATCGCACTGCATAATTTTTTCGTTTTTCTGTTGCCCATAGACGCAGAGGGATTATCTGTGTCAGCCATCTTCGTCTCTTTGTTCGTCGTTCAAGACCCACTTAAGTAGAGTCGGTGTTGATGTGAAATCTGACTTGTGCCTGGCTAAGAGGCATAACCAGACATACTGAAAACAATCTTGCCCATCTTTGTCTAGACGAATTCTGCGCGCGTTTCTGTTTATACAGATGAAACAATTAACAAACAAAGATGGTTGACAACTGGGTTGAGCGCGTATGGAATATTAGAAGTTTTACGGATGACAAGAATAAGATTTTTAGGTCATTCCTCAGAAATAAACGCTGCCGAAGACTTATTCTTTTAAAACACTTTTCCTAAATGTTCCCTACCAGCACTAATAATTAGGAAATAAAACAAAAAAATGGGTAGGGCACCATTCTCGCTAAAGAGATATGGTCTGCTTACCCCATTTATGCCTTATCACGCGCGTTATTCAATCAGTTCGCGTTTTATGTTGCGGTAGCTGAAAGCAAATGTTATGAAAATATCTTGATGGATAGAAAGCATCGAGGGCATGGAACAATGTCATTTATAATTTATAATACATCAAACAATTCTAAAAACGACATAAATTCAAAACGTTTGTCGAATCATTGTTTTCGAGGTCATAATTCGCATCACCGCGCGCCGGTTTCATGCAATCTTTTGCCGATGTCTTAACTAGGACAATTTCGACACGAAAATTATGCAATAAAAAATACAGGTCACGATACTCGGTTAAGAGAAAACGAGCAGTTATTTCGCTGTTGAGCTTAGCTCGAGGCCGGGAACTCTCCTACGTTGTGTACGCGCAAGCGATCTACGTCTGCAGCAGGGATGCCAATGCAATACTGAGGAATCACCTTATAAGGATGCGATGTGTTCTTCATTTTCTCTTTGCTTGGACCTTGGGTCAGTGTAATGAGAAATGCGTGGCAATAATCTTAAGCGTATATTTTTTCACTGTCTATAGGGCGTAGCGAATTATGACCGAGGCAATTTCCATGAAAAGTGTGATTGAGGCAACGTATGGGGAAAAGCTGACCGATTATGACACGAGTTAAAATTTCATCCTAGGAATTGAGGATGTTTATGAAGACTATAAACAACAAAAACGAAAAGAAATGACTCAGCGAAGTGTCTCGGTTTGCTTGCTTCTGGCTACGGTCTTGGCCGTTGGTTTCAATTGCTTTGCAGCGAGTGGTTTTCATATTCCCGGATCCATGACCAAGTTTTCGATTAAGGCCTAAAAGTGCTTAAGGTAATTACGCTAAGCCGTTACCGTTCATGCGGATTTATTTGCAGTTTTTTGTCTCTCTTTAATGGCGAGTACCGGCTCTGATCACTGAAATCGTGAAACTACTGAATTATCATTAGCTCCACTTGCAGATGAACGAATGAAAAAAGTATCCAACTCTCCGTAATGTCATTAAATCGAATTGCCGAGACATCTGCTCGAGGGCAAATTGAATAAAATCGCTTCCTAGCAACGTCCGAGGCAGTAGTTACTTAAAATTCATGTTTACCGTTCTTCTGCGAAATTTGAAATATGCTATAATCCTTCTATAATAACACAAAGATATTTTTCCAGTAAAAAAAAAAATCACTGAAAAGATACTTACAGTTGTTTGAGATTTATCCAACAGAAACATTGTCGCTGTACACTGAAGTCGTTTGAATCTCACCGCGACGAGTTTGCACAGTGTTATGATCATATCACCAAGCCACACAAGTTTTATTTTCGAACCTGACGAGGGAGATGATTTACAAATATTTTTCTTTCTACCGGCCAGTCGCATCCTCAAGCTGGCCTAACTGCGGTTTTTTCGGTTCACCCTTTATTAATTAAGTTCTGTTTGCGAGGAACACCTACTGAAAACTAGCTTATCAGGAACTTTTGTCTTTGGCGTTAATGAAATTTCTCGCCGGGATGAGGTGAAAATTGTTTTGTGATTAACGAGACAAAAATCTCCAAGGAAGTAAAACCAAGAAAGCAATTTCTTGCGAAGTAGAAACGGCTTCACAAAGGCACAAGTAATTATTAGTCTGAAATCAGTGTCATGTGCTTTTCCAAAGTTCTATCAGTCTTACCAACCCTCTGCTGAATTTATTTTAAGAAAGAAATATAACAAAAAGTTCTTTGGTCAAAATTTTATTATAGCTTACGCGTCTATACTCAAGAATATTCTTACAAGGCTTTTAAAATGATTACTTGATTATTTTTTTAGAGAAAAAATCTCTCGGGTAAAACAAGCCACTAACTTCATAATTAAAATGAAATTTGGGTTCAAAATCATTTCATAAGATAAGCAAACTTGACCAAATGTAGCACGGAGAAAACAAAGGATTTTTTTATCAGCGGTGAAGAAAAAGTTATTAAATACTTAATAATTACAGACTGGTTGATATTTGGGAGATAAGGGACCTTGGATATTTGTTTTTTTCTTTCAGTGCCAGACTTAGATCTTCATTTCAAACTGATGTAAATACGCAAGTACAACTGCAGTCTCCACGGCAAAGAAAGACAAACAAAGCTGTGAGTAACTCAAATTTTATTACAAAACATTGATTACTCTTACAAAAATATCCTTTATCTTGATCGATCACTTTTATATACTGTGGCAATAATTTAAATATTCTGTACTATAAAACGCACTTCAATTTACTTCTTGTCTTAACAAGCTTTTTGAGAACCTACAATGACGAGAAATGCAATATTGATAAATTTGAACTCTTTCAATGTTGTACACCTTCCAAATACATCCACCAGTTTGCAAATATATTATTTTCCACGAAGGAAATTAAACTTTTAAATTTCTCCAGCGTATTTGTGGACGCTGCTTTTGAAACGTCACGACTATTTTCTGCCACAGATAATAGCAAGTGTCAATAATCACTTGACCACGTAGAAGATATTTCTTCACAAACGTCGACTCAGTAACAACCTTAGTTTTCTTCCTGACTGTTGTGTGTCTTAAGTTACTGCAGCCCCTCTACCTTGACTGAAGACCTCTCGGCTCTGACCCAGCGCCATTTTGTTTTTAAAAGCCTTTGCAGCTGTTCACGTTGGCTAAAACGGAATTGTTCCCAATTTCCCAACCGTCTCTCGCTGAGTCTCCAGTAAAGCCCGCTCCTCAATATAGTCGAGTTCTGCTTTAGACACGTGCCCGCTTCTGTCAGCTGCCGCTACGAAAAATCATAGAGATAGTAAACACATATTTACTGTATTTTTTTTCTCCATACGCTATCTCGCAGTAGGGTAGCAGGAGGACACATCAGCATTTAAAATCCGATGAAAAAAAACACTTGCCTTAATTCTTCCCTCTGTAATGACGTGCGAGATTCATTTAGTGAATAGTTTACTTCGTACTGAGACTAACACATTACAGGAAAGACTTTATAGTTTTTTAAAAAAACTGAAGGGTTAGGTGGTTAAGTTTAGTCTAAGCCTACCACTTTCTCTCAGAGCAGCCATCAGAGTCGCCAGAGGTCGGAAGGCATCTAAATCAGCGTCTGGCTGTGATTCTGAAATAACAAGATATTCAAATCAATCACAAGGCAGCACATGCTGCTCGTGACGCAAGCGAAAGGTTTTGTCAGAGCCTCAAGATAACATTTTCACCCAGATTCCTGCCAGGATTCCCCAATGTTTTACCCTTTGAGATTCCCATCGACAAATCCTCTGAAATTTTCAACTCGATTTGCACCGATCACGATTAAACTGAGTTTTTTTACGGAATTCCTTCGGATTCCTGTCGAAATCTCTGGTGAGATTCCCACCAACATATCCATCGGGACTCGAACAGAAATTCCTGTTGGGATTCCCACCGAGATTTCGGACCACGGGTCCGTTCCTTTTGAAGATAGTGACTGTCTCATGGAGACGAACTAGGCGCAAATCGGGTCATATACAGCTTGCAAGAAACCCAAAAACATTTTTGACTCGGTAAAAAGTGACAACGACGGGTTACCCTTCAATGACAATTTTTTTTCTATAACTAAACCCTTAAAACCGTTTTTACTCACCGAGGTCAGTGAAAGAATTTCCTCCAGGAATGCTATCTCTGTGGCTACTGTGAGAGTGTTCCAAGTTGTCACGAGGACCTGTAAAAACAACCCGTAAGTGTATAAAGAGTCTGACAACATGCAGCTCATAGCGCACATTATTAAAAACAGTTTACGGCCTACGTAGTCTGCATAGTTTACGTTTCGGTGTTTTGCTCTCGCCCCATTTTTCAAGCGGGCAAAACATAAGAAATTTCGTTCCTTTGTCTTTCTTAGCTCCCCAACCTTACGGACACGCTTGCTACGCAGGTTACGGCCTACGATGCTCAATTAGTAACAAAACACTGAAACAATCGCAACAAGTTGTAGTTGTCCAGATTGTACCTGCTGAACTGTCTCTAATTAATAAATCTTCTACAACCTGCTGAGAAAGATACCTGAAAACGAAGAGTGATAACAAAAAAAACACAAAGTAAGCAATAAAACTCATGGATTCTCAAACACAGCCACATCGAAGATGGTGCGATGCCATTAAAATGTTACAATGTTCCTAATGATGTTACAAAATGTTACTACTAATAATAATGTTACTTACAATAACTCGGAGTAAAGAAATATCTTCATGCTGAATGCAGGAAAGAATTCTAGTTAAACTCTAATTACACTGAGACGATTATAAATTATTTTGTAACTAATCTACGATTAACACAAAGACAGAATTAAGTTGACAGATATGCCTTCAAGTGGCTTTTGCACAACTCCAGCGTGAAACCCTCTCTTCGCAAGGTCAGTGCTTATAGTGATAACCACGTGGTTTAATCGTCTGTTATATAATACTTACCGCGCTTTAAATGGATGCTCCCAGTGTAACAAGGCGTCTTTGGCGGTATCCTATCACAGCAAAACATATTTATATCAGTGAGATGAAAATCATTTTGCTTACACTCTTCTTTTTTCTAAGAAAATATTTTCTAAGGATATCGAGGTTGAAATTTGCGAATGTTAAGAATATTTTGAAAATGAACCCGAGGCTGAGATTTTGAAAAGATAATTTTGTGATGAAAATTCGTAAATACAATACAATTATATGTTTTTATCCAAACCGTATGAGATTATTCTTTTCTCCAAACGGTAAAACTAGCCAAAATAACAACAAAAACAGCACTTATAACGTTTCTGGAAGAAATAATTTGCAATAACTTATATGTGTCCTATCTGACTATAATGCCTGCAGGCTGGTTGCAGAATTACTCTACCACCATCTAGACACCAAATACATTTGAAAACAGATATCAGTCTCATACGCTATAATCTAAGAATGTTAACAAGAATATTTTCAGCCTAAAATCGGCCGAAAAAATAAGAATATTCAGCCCCGACCGGAAAAGCAATATTCCTATATAAAAAATGGACACTAGGTCTACATGTACACAAGTGTAAACACACGGACTGTAGTGATTGACTCACGTGCTTCAAGCGACAAATGATTTGAAAAACAAAATCCTCTTCCTTTCTTTCCCCTTCAAATTCTGCAAGAAAAGAATATATTTACCCACTGGACTTTCTATTAACAGTGGTTAAGTCATAGCTAATGTATGGTTACGCCATGGGCAAAACATGTTGAAATTTCCGGCTTATTTGATGGGACACCAGGCCAATGTCCCGTCCGCGTTCTATATTCTTATCACTTGTCTGTTGTATTGAAATTGTAACAGGTTTGGCATACCTTCAACAAGCTGAGATATAAAACCCTTTTTCAAAAGCAAGACTTCATTATCCACATACTGTAAAAACATTCTACGAGAAACAAAAAAAACAATGTTATCATCATACATACATACATACAGGTTGCCAAACTACTCAGTAACTACATGATAATTTGCAAAGAAAAGAAACTAATTCAGAGTGACGAGTGACGAGTGTAAATGACGAATTTGTACCTTCTGTCCAGGCAGCGAAAACCCAGGGATGTCATAAATGTACGAAAACCTACAGAAAACAAAACCAGGGTATATTAACCAAATACCTCACACACAACAAACCTCACACACAACAAACTTGCAGACTTTAATTACATCTGGGATACATGCATGTCGTTGAATGGCAGTCCTCGAGCTGGCTGGTTTACCAAGTTTGGGAGGAAAATAAGTATTTCTTTCAAACCACTCTTCTTCAGTAAGGAACTTACCAGAAGGAAGAGGAAAGCTTAGCTCAGTGACTGCTGTATAATATCTTTCCACCAACTGGAAAAATATAACTTCACGCAGCGTGCCTCGCAATGACCTACAACAAATTGGCGATGTGCAAAGTTATTTATTCACCTGCAGTCATGCCCTTTTGTAAAGCAAAAGATCAATTTTTACAGACCAAGATATGAAACTTACAGTGGTAAAGTGAATGGATTCTCAGTGAGTTCCAACGCTTGTTTAAACAGACGTAACAGTTGTTCAGACTGACGAGCCTGTCGAGAAAGAGAAACCAAATTAACGAAAGAACGAACGACCGATCACCCGACAGTGCGGCCGACCGAAAGAACAAACGAACGAACGCACGATAAAACGATGGAGCGAGCGAACAAACGAACGAACAAACGGGCTGTAAATCTTCAAGAAGTGCAATGGTAAAGTCGGTTTTCTTCTTCAGTTTCACGCTGAAAAGGTGCACTTTTGTGGCAAATAAAAGTATCATTTTCGTGCAAAACCAAGTTTCTTACGCTTTGTCTACCAGACAGATATCAGTTGTGCAGATTAGTTCAGGTTCCACCAAATCTTCCATCTAGGGTCTGGAGCTTAAAAGTTGTCTCGCTTTCTTTATACACTGAATTTTATAATTTTCTTCCAGCTGGGAATGATATTTGCAACTTTGCATGATATACAGTGGCACGACATTAACTAATCCCTTTTCTCAGTATTTAATTAATGTTACCAACACCAACCTGACACTTGACATATTCAATGGCAATATTTTGTATTTTCACTTTTGCTTCTCGCGGCAAGTGGTTCTGTAAATGAGATGCCAGTCGGTCGATAGTCTGTAATATAAAACAAGCTCTGTATTAATACCCCAACTTTCTGCGGTCTGAAGAGCTCAAATTTGGATTTCCGTCTGAAAACATCAACGCCAGGAATCCAATTTCTGGCACTGAAAAACTCCACAGAAAAGAAAGGTGTTAGCATTACCGTGTTCTGTTTTTTGACCTCAGCCGCAGATCTTCGTTCGTCGGTCGAATCGAAGAAATCTCTACTTCCTGGAAAAGAAGATGTTGCAATATTTAACAATTGTTCTCCGAAGTTTAAGTGAAAATTCATTAACATTCAAGAGCCTGAAGCGAACAATTTTTTAGTATAATTACTCAGGTGATTATAAAACTTCCTAAACAAAGGTGGAGGTGAATATATATATCTTATTAGACGTTTTAGTGTGTAGTATCGCTGTATATTTTTACGAGTCATGCAGTATTTTGGCGAGCCCGATGGGCGAGTCAAAATACAAATGATGAGTAAAAATTTACAGCGATACTACACACTAAAATGTCTAATAAGAGATTCATTCTCCAACGTTTTCGTTTCCCCAAAATTCTGACTTCCCAAGGTTTTTGATCTTTCGCGCGGTCGGAGGAATGAGACGAGTACAAATAAATAATAATTTCCTAAGTAATTCTATTAATTTAAAATATAAGCAACTAGTCGTAACCTCAAAACGGTTGACAACCAGTTATGTACAGTATGTATGAATAAAGCGCCGACTTGCCAGAACATTTATGGAAATTTACCATAGGCTATTAAGGCTCTATTACGGGTTTTAGGGAAATAGTATATTTAAGTTAAAATTCACAGGATGCAGGATATTTAGGAGGAGGAGGAATTTATGGGACATGGGATGTTTAGGTGAGACAAAACGGGATATCGAGTGGTGAAATCATAAATATTCTTCAAACGGAATTTACAGGATACAGGATATTTAGGCCAAACATTAATGAGACGTGCGGATACTCAGAACACCCCCCCGCCCCCTCCGTAATGGAGCCTCTTCTTTGGAGGTCTCCTCGTCCTATCAATTGTTTTTATTTTTGTTTTTATTGTATTTGTGGTGTGGTAAAACATAATAATGACGATAACGATGACTGGTACAAATCCTTCACTTACTAGCGCTTCCTTGAGACGTGAGAGATTCAATGCTACCTGAAAATCTCCTGCAAAAGGAAAATACATTTTCAACACCCCGTTACAGTGAGACTCCGCTTCAGAAAACATTGAGGCGGTCGGGAAACACAATGAGCCGTTTACCTCGAGGCCAACCATAAGTGTAAACTAATCAATAGTCAAACAAACTCTTGGCATTACCTGGAAGCGGAGACGGAAAATCGCCTGCGTAACGACTGCATCAGTCCAGGATGTGCTGTAACCTCCGGCTGCAAAGACAATAAACATCTTTCAACAAGTTACACTGGTTTAAAAATTTAAGGCGAGGGGTACACCTGAACGCGGTATTTTGGCTGGGTATTGTGGTTTTAACGATACCTCTGCTCATCTCACATATCCACGTTTCGGACTGCTTTGTAAATGTTTTGGTGTTTTTGGGTATATTTGGAGAGAAATAGGTTCAGTTCTCAAAGAATAATTGAAATTTATGGAACTAGGAAATTTGGAAGATTTGATGTTGTTTTAAAATTAGAATTTGAAGTTAAAATTGGTGGATGTACAAAGACTACAATTTCACTTAAATTCACGTATATCCTCGCCTTAACTGTAAAGAGAAACAAGGTATTTCCTCGAGGAATATCGTCACAATATCCGAACAGTTTCCGATCCCTATTGTCCAATCAGCGGAAAACACGATCACTCGCGTCAGCATGTCCCGATGACAACACGCCATGTTACTAAGCAACGTACTTCTAAAAGCAGTCCCCAGACCCCCTGGTCCCTGACTCGATTGGGAAGCGCACTCGATCAATAGCTATTGTGAGCGGCAGTCCGGTTTTAACAAAACAAAAATTACAACAACTCAAGGCAAAATAAGACGCTCAAAAGACAGCTCTTTACCTCCTCCTCGCTGTCACATTCTTGCTCGTAAAAATCCTTATTAGGAGGCTTAAGCTTAAACCTATAGCAACAGAAAATATGAATGAAAAAGAAACAAACTGCAAGTCTTGGATTAGCATGTGACTTCAGACGCATTGTTCCAAGCCGGTTTGACATTTCGTTGGAAAGAGTGAAGAGAAGCGACTGTATTTGTAAACTGGCTTAATCGCGAGTAAAATTGATTATGCAATAAAGTGGCGTAAATCTAAATCTAGCGACAAAGCAAGGGGAATTTCTGCATTGAGAGATGAGCGTTAGAAAACTAAGTATAATCACTGGGCATAGAGAAAAGTAATTAAGTGGAACTGACCTTGGGGGAAGCCTTTTTGTGTTTTGAATTAAAGCCGTCCAGAAGTCCACTTGTTTCATCTTACTCTGATAAACAATGGAAAAATTATCGAGCAAAAAAGAAATTTCAGCCTTTATAGTAACAAAATGTGCCTATGAGTAGGCTTACGTTTGGATCACAAACGCACGGGTAGCCTGCGTCGCAGACGCTACCGTTCGCGGCTTTACGGGTAAGGTTAGCAACGCAGGCTAGCCCACGGGGTGATCCCTTGAGAACAAATCGGCCAGCGACGCGAACCAGCACGACGCTCGCTCCTCTGATGCCGACTAAATCACACGGCTTCGCCTAAACATGCGCCTGCTGGCAGGCTAATAAAAGATGTTCGCATTACGCCATAACCACGGAAGTCTGTATGAGTTTTGGTAAGTGTCATTACTCATAGTGTCTTCAGTTCAGTGAAACTGTTCCATTAAGCATACAAAGTTGCACGATCATTATGCTACAAACCTTGACATTCTTAAATTCAATGGGGATGTCTCTTGGAAACGAACAGGAGATCTTTGCGATTCTTTTTCGATTGATGTCCTAAAACAACAAAAGAAATCACTCAAAACTAAAAACGAACACAGCAGACTAACTTCGGAAGCACAATATCTATTGGTTTGCACGAGATGGGATTTACGCAACCCGACAGCTCTAGCGGGAGTGCAATTCTTACCTTCTCAAGATGTCCTCTGAAAGTGTCAACACAAGTAAATGGAATCAATGTGATTGCTTCTCGCTCCAGTTCTCTACGAAACGTTCCATAGGTTGCACCTAGTGAGAATTCAAATGTGATCAGCGTGTTATGACCTAACGAGGGTTGTACAACACGCCCAAAGTGAGTAGAGCCGTCCAACATAGAAGTCAACTCCACTTACAGGAAGTCAGGTCGTGAATAACAAAATCTAGCCGTCTAGCGTTGTAGCGAGCTCTTCTTGCCGAAAGAGATACCAAGGGTAGCAAGATACGAGACGACGAGTTGACAAGACTCGACTTCTGGAGTAGTCGAATCGACAGAGCGCGAGACTAGAAATTCTCCTTGTATGTTATGTGGAAGGAGAGTAGTAAAATGCCAACACCACTTGACACGAGTTGACTTCTGAAATTGTCGCTAATCCTGGGAACGAAACAGCCTGTCTTTGAGTAGTCACTCAGACAGCGGCTTGCAATGGGAACGTTGGCACAGACAGTGACGTGGCATGTGATGTCACACATTAGTTGGTATGCAGGCGTTAGTTCTCGTTGAACAAAAATTTCAGCAGGCCAATTTTGCCAGCAACACGCTTAATCCGCCTACAAATACATATGTACACTCATTACACGAGTCTGAAAGCCACACAAAAATAGAATTTTGAAGTATTTCGTTTTGGTACTCTATTAAGCAAAGCTTGCCTCCCTTACCCACAAGATACTCTTGCAGAATATCTAAACACTCTGGACTCGCCGGATCATGGGTTAGATGCTCAAAGATCTGAGAAGAAAAAACAGCGATGTAAGAAAAGTGTCAAGGCTTCTTTGTTTTTCAAGATCACCACTGAAGGTTGTAGATATCAACGTCACCTTTTTGATTAAACTGGAATCTCGTAAGTGAATAACAGCCAAGTGAAGTATGGCCAGGCGCGTACTCTGCATATGGGTCCTAGGTGCAACCAAAAAAAAATCAGAGGACAAAATGTTAATGACAATTTGTTTCAATTTGTACTTTGAAAAAAATTTCTTTTTTCCTTAGAGAAATGCGCGGAATACACTGTTAGCAATCGGGGTAATTCCCCGCATTTGAAATTACTCAAGGCAGGATACTATCGTGCCGCAGGTGGGGACAATCAGTGTGATGGAAATAAACGGCAAATCCCAGGTAACCATCCGTGTTTTTTATTGACAAGTCGCGGCATCACGTGTTGGTTTTCATGTGACGTCATCATTTTCCAAATTGGAAAACTATCAATCCTTCTCACGTTTTAGTTTCATCAGATGTAAGACCCTCTAGTTTTCTCATTATGTAATAGGGAATGTTTGAATTTCCAAGTTCATGTGTTGCGTGACATTCAATGGCCTATTAGGTCAAAATGTGAGTTATTGCTAACGTTTTTGCTGACTAAACGGTTCTTGCTCTAGAAGAAGTATTAACTTGGATAGGCCGGAGCTCTAGAGTAATAACTTTTCGTTTCGAAGGCAAAATTCAATGATCGGTCGCCATGTTGGTGTCCCTCCGAAGGTCCGCAAAGGGCACCAGCAAAGCGTCTCCATACAAAGCCCTATAAATTTGGATGAAACACTTTTCGGCGCGAATGGCTGCCTGGCTCTGCTAGCCCCTATCATTATTCCGGGCAGCTAGTACTCTAATTTTTACTTTTAATATTTTTATTGAACATTGTTGTTAATATATCAATCATCTCTGATATCTCAGCTTCTTGACTTAATTTACTGAATGGTTACGATTTTAGTTTTGATGGTGTGACACTGCAAACCAGCCATAGAGAGTAAGAGACCAGCCTAGAGAGAGGCGTTATTTAACTTATATGCTGAGGACATACCTCGCGAAAAGGTCCGCCAGTGCTGCCCTATCAAAGTTGTATTTAAAGGCATTACCAGAAGTGCTGTCAAAGATATAAGTACCTAAAGTAGGGCACAAAATCAGATTAAAACACGTCACGTTGACAGCAAAACAGCTTACAAGGAAACTTCTTTAAACCGCAATTTTCACCAGCTGAATTTTTAATTTTTCGGGAGCACGAGGGTTCATGTAATTTTTCTTGTCCCTTTTTTTAACTTAACTTTTCCTGCGCTGACCATTTTGTTAAATGTTACAAGTGACGTGTTTTCCGGCGCTTTTGACTATCACCACAAAACTTAACCTCGTTTCCAGGGAACGGGAAGGAAAGGACCCTGCGAAAAGGTTGCACACGTCTTCTGCAGTTCCCTATTTTCTGGCAGATGTCACCAGTCAATTTGATTCATTACTACATGACAATTACGCGACATCAAGTTGCCGAGTTTTCCGCGATTTTATCGGATTTCTGTTTATGCCGTGCTAACCTGTTTGTACAGATGTGGTGACTTCCCTGTTAAGATACAACAGCAGTCGTGGCTCATCTGGAACAGAATCCTCAGGAGAAAACTTTGGAACGGCATCGCCTGATAAGAACAACAAAAAAAACCAGTTGAATCATTAAAATCTCCAGATTCTGGCTAAGCAGATATCTACTATAGATCATTATAGTTCATCACTTAATTTTGTCCGATTCTTATTGGTTTAAGTTGATCCGTGTTAATCGGTTGAATGGTACATGGAATTGGTACAAAGCACGCCAGAGCGGGAAATCCCGCGCGTGGAAGATAGCGGTTCACGTGTCAGATTTCGGTTCGTCTTGCCCACTTGCAAATCTCAACACTTACCTTGCAAGATAATGTAATGACATGGTTCAAGTTCTGTGCTACAGTTTAACAAATGCAGAAAACGTCCAGGTAAAAATACCATTAAGTAGTCATCTGTGAAGAATTCCAAAATAAAGTTCAAGATTTAAGCTTTTGAGGTGATTCCTCATCATTGCATCGCGCATCTCTACTGCGCACGATTTTCCCTCCACTTTTTACTGCCTAATTTTGGTGTTTAAATTATTCACTGCCCCGGAGCCCCGGGCTCCACGGCCAAAGAGATCTCCGGGGCTCCAGGGACCCCCTTCACGCCTTGGGACCCTGAAGAAGAGTACGCAAAATCGATACTCTCGGATGCCAATTATGACCTTGAAAACAACGGTTCGAGGAACAATTGGAAAAAAAGTCGTTTGGAATTGTGATTCTCCCTTAAATTATCATATATTTCACTGTTCCGAGCTTAAGTACCCGAGACTTTCCAACTATCAAGATTGTTTTTAAGTATTCCTTTATAATATTTGCTTCCAGCTACCGCAAAGTGTAACGAGAACTGATGAGAAAACGCGCATGGTTAGGCATATATGGGGAAAAACTGGTCCATCAGACATCCTAAACGTGCATGGTGGCCTATGCATTTTTATAGTATTTTTCGAAACAGTGCTTGGAAGGGAACAGTTAGGGAAAGTTTCCAAAATGTTTGGCAACTTTCATTTCTGAGGAATCTTCTTAAGTTGAATTTCTAGGACAAACAACGTTAGAGAAAGTGTCCAAAAATGTATGGCAACTTTCATTTCTGAGGAATCCTCTTAAGTTGAATTCCTAGGACAAACAACAAGGAAAAAATAAAAAGATTTAAAGAAAAGACAAAAAGAAACAAGTCTGCTCAACATTAATTGCTTTAGAACATTTCAGACGCAAATAAAAAGAAATATTCTGAAAACGACAGGCACAGTAAGATACCTGTGTTCCAACCTATGAGGCCTACGAAAGGTCCATTTAAAATCTCTTGGTCTATAATAATATTCATCTACTAGGAAGCACACATGTGTTGGAATACTTACTGAGAGATGAAAAAAATAGGCGATAATTTTGTTGATTCTTTGAAGGTCTCTCAGTTGGCGACACACAGTTCATTAAAAATCCTTTCAAGGGAAAAAACACAGCTTATGATAACAATGAAAATCAAACTTGAAAATGCAAAAATACCACAGCATTGAAAAGCTTTTGTGTAAGGCCCTCGTTATATGGTCTCGGACACCCGAGACAGCCCGACCCTGAGACAACTCTAGCGAGCGTTTTTATGTGAAAACGGTTTCGCTACAGGCCGAGTCAAAGTTGACCCTGCATGATTATTCATTACCCTTCATGTCTCTCTTTCGTTGAGTTTTCCTCTGTCATTCGATCGCAATGGGGTTTTGCAAAGTTAATTTTCACTTCTTTGATACAAATGTAAACAAAGAAGGTGTGATAGAAATACATGTAAGGAGAACTGTTCAAACATTGTGATAACTTAACTAGCATGTGGAAAGAGGCAGAGATATGATTTTAGACCATAGTAAATTATGCAAGAGAGCATTGGCTTCAGTGAAACCTTTTTGAAAACACTCAATTATCATGTTTTCAACATTTCTGTGATACTGTTTCAAGTGCTGCAAGTTAGCAGTGATAGAATTTTTAGGGCTTTTTGTCTAATCTTATTTTCCTCTTTCAGTGGCTTTTCCCAGCATTACCAGAGATGTTCCCTGCCAGAACATCTGAAAGATGAGCAATAAATAAGCCATTTCAGAGTTGCCTTCTGCCTCTGTGTCAAAACGAGTCTTTCTGAAAAACTATTCATGAAAATCTGGTTCATTTTCATGCAAACAAAACTGATCTTCATATGAAAGGTTTTGAATGAGGACTCACTTTGAAACAGGCACAAAAAAGTAACTCAGAAATGGTTAATTGGCCCAACACATGAAAGAAAAACCTACCATGATGAAGGACATACACGGAATATTCCAACTGACTAGACAGCTTTGCCGATTCTCCTGATGAACCCTGATTTAAAAACAATATACTTTTTTTTGCTGGAAGAAAAGACTCGCCAAATTGAAAATACATCTCAGAACAATAATTTGTTAAATAAACGTCACCAGCATTTAAAACAGATTTTCACACTTTGAACATTTGCCATGTTCACTTCATCAGCATAAGATATTAGTCAAGAGTAAAATCCTAAAAAGTATGCAAGTGAATTAAATTTATCATAATAGGCACTAGAAGTACATTGTATAGGCATCTTTTAACAAGTGCGGCATCCCTGAAAAAAATGGTGTCATGTTTCACCCCTCTCAACAATGGCAACTCTCCTCTGTCCTCAAGGTGGCCATTGTAAAGAGGTTCAGCTGTATAGAGTTAGACCTGACTGCAAGATCAAGTTCAAAATACCTTTGTTTCTGCTGCAGCTATTGGATGTTGAAGACAGAGGTAAAAGGAACCTTAAAATAAATATACATAATAACATCAAATTGAAACAAAGTGGCAAATCAAGTGGTAAATTATATGAGAATTACATGTAGCTATCAGTGTACACATTGAATTTCACCACAATATACATAGTAACCTTCACAAAATGGCTGTCTATAGTAATATGTAGCAGCATTTATTGGGTTTATTTACCTTTCCCAGGTAAAGTCACAACTTGCATGTTGACATATTTCTCTGAAATGACAAAAAACTGCCAAGTTATTGTTTCCTGTTGCACATGTAGAAGTAAAACAAGTTTTCAACTTTTAGGTTGTTCACTGGAATCAGGTGGAAAAGTAATTTCATTATTAATATTGAAATGAAGGGGTAACAAATGGTTCTTCAAAAACTATGTGTCTTGCCAAATTCTCATGGAATTCCACAAGTACAGGTCTTCCAATCTTGGTCTTTTTTTTAGCAGTAATGTGCATTTGACAGTCTTGATTTGTTTTCACAAAGTTGTCTCTGTGTTTTGATTTTTTTGCAAAGCTAAGAATCTGACAAAGAAAGTTTTCAAGTCCTGATTTGTTTGTTTGCTTTTATAAAATATTTTTATGACTTAAGCCTGAATATTGCACACTGCTAGTATTCAAAACACTTGTAAAGTCATGCATTTTAACATCGTTCTAGTCAGCCCTAAATTATGTTTATTTACAAATTTTGCAAAGTTGAGTCCATGTCTCTACTTGTCGAGTGCTGGGAGCACAAGATTTGTTGGCTTGTAACATCACATATTACAATTACAACCAGCCTATTTTGAGGATTTTCAGCCTTACACTGTGCTCACAACAGACTGGAGTAGGACTTACAGTTATAAATTACCAGTAGGTCACAAAAAAGCGAAATAATAGCCGGAATGGTTATAATTATAGTAACACGCTAATTCTGAATAAAAATTTATGAGACAGAAATTATAAATACTGGTTTTACCTGAGACAGTCTGAGCCAAGGCAACTTCTAGGTACTGAGGGTAACTACTAATAAAAATAAATGACTATGATAAATATTTTCATTAATTTGTTATAAATTGAACAAAAGTTTAGAAAGCATCATACAATCTGTATATAATTGAAGGGTTCAGTGCAAAAAGGACTTTGATGATTTTTGGCTAAAACTGAGCATTGCCGAAACAGCTCCAAGTTTTGCATGCTGTTTTGTTTAAGTGTATTGAACAATGGCCTACAGGGCTGTGCTCTAAAGGCGGTCGGGTGCTACAGGCGACTTAATTTTGTCTCATTTATTTAATGTTTTGTTGGTTTTATTGTTCAGTGGAATAAAATGTTTCCTTTGTGTTGTATTTGATAAAAAGATGCCACTAGGAAAACTGATGTTTCTGCACATTTTATCTTGAAACATTATGAAGCAAAATCTCGTGAAAAAAAGACAGGAGATTGTTTAATACACCTAAACAAACTAGCATGGGAAATTTGGAGCCGTTTTGACAATGTTCAATTTTAGTCAAAATCTCTAATGCTACTTTTCCACCAAACCCTTCAATTATATCTCATTTTTGATGAGAGCATTACCTTGTCTGAGCAAAGAGGTTGACATTATGAAAAGGAATTGGGAATTTGAGCTGCCAAAAGAGATTGGGATACAGAATATTAAAGTCATAAATAGGAAAATTATTGCAGAGATTATTTAAGAAATGGGTATAGACAAGTAAAAAATATGTTCATGGGAAATGGTTTTATAGTTCAAAAACAAGACTGTTAACAGCAGTTTTTTCCAAACCCCCGACCAATTGCTTGATAGATTGATCACTGAGGTATGCTAAAACAATTAAACAGCTCGCTCTCGGTTTCTATCGCCTTTGATAGTTGGCTTGGGGCTTTGCCCCTCGCCAACTATCAGCAGACAGAAACCTCGAGCTTGCCGTCTAATTGTTAAATAGAAGTTGCTTTTAGAATACTGGATGATGTTTCAATTTTTCTTCTAATACATGTAGGTTCCTAAGGCTAATGAGCAAAAAATGTTTCAAGTTTCATAAGAGTGTTAAGGTCAAGTTCCAGCATACCACTTTGACATGAGTGCTTCTTTCATTAAACTGATAAGCTTCAAACATCAATTCAGGTTGCACATCTTGTTCATCATCAACCACAAAACCTATGCTCTTGAAAACAACAGAAATGATAAGGGAATTAGCCTTTTTAAGGGTTTTTAGAGGTGTCTCACATTAAAACGATATAGCACTATTGGTTTAAATTGTAGATACTGGTACCTAAGCCCCCATATTAAGTTAAAGCTAAATATAGAACTGGCTATCAAGAATTTTAAAATGAATTGTCAAATTTTAAACGCATTTATGTGACCATCTGAATCATCTTTTGGGTCCCTTTTGAAAGCTTCCAGTCAAAGGGAATTTGTTCATTTACCCTAAAATTTGGACATTACCTAGTTTGACATATGTCGTAGGTGCATGACTATATGTACAAGTCTTGGGATAAAGAATATTCTTCACGGATTGCTATATTGATATACATGATTGTATCAATTCATTCACGGATTAAAAAGTAGCCATTATTAATAATACTGACATTAAATGTATTGAACTACATGTGCCTACATGCATGGTCCGTACTGTCATAAAGGGCTTATTTCACGAGTTTACGGAACTTAACTGTGGTTCGATCCATGCACCTAACAAAACAAGACCTTGACCAATATTTCTCCAGTAGGGACCTCATGCTAGTTCAATACCATATAAATTATTTACTGCAGGGTACCTTGTTATTTGCATAGACTAAGTAGAGCCGCTGATTTGAACTGTCCCATTGTGCCCACAGAAATTCATCTGCCACTTGTTGAGTCCTAGGTTGTTCACTCATCTGCAAGCAAGTTACAGTCATTCTGTAATACACAGGATAGACCGTACAGATATACAGATGTACAGATCGTACATCAAATACACAGGAATAGTAATTAAAGACGTTCTCAACCCACCATTGCATTGTCTCCAAACCTGGCCATGGGTATATGGTACAGACCAATGGCTAGAAAAAAAAACAATCAAAATCAATCAAAATTAAATTTTATATTCAGTTCAATAAATGAATTATTGTGAGTCAAAGTTTCACAGAAGGTGAATCAGTGATAAGTTCCCCACAGACTTAGTCCCACCACTCTATTGCAAGTTTGACACATGCTTTCTACGAGTTTAATGTTTCCACCAGTGAGCCTTTAGCACATAACTAATACTTATACCAAGTTCATGAGTTACCTTCTTTGTGATGTAAGAACAGCATATGTGATTCCTTTTTGGATGCACTACCATAACCCAGGTACTCTCCATATAGAAACTACAATTCAAAAGATACCAACAGACATTGTGCCAGTCCAGTATTCTTTGACAGTTCTAGCCCAAGGGAGAAACTCCCAAAAAAAGGTTCGGGATGCTTGTTGGAAAATTTGGCATAAACAACTTAGTAAAGATTAAATCTGTGAGTGGCTTGAGCTTAATTATTTGACCCCTAAAAGATCCCACTTAATACAGAGTAGGCTTGACTACCAGTCGCTACACAGGAAAGGAGCTTGAGCTTCTAGACCAGTGGAGATTTAGCCGTAAAAATGGAAAGAAGAATGTTTCTTTTATTATTAATTCTTTGCGTATTCTTGAAAAGATACTTTCAATGACAGCTAAAAGTAGCACTTGGCATTTTGTAATCAACAACCAACCCTATGGGAGACAACAAGTCTAATAAACAATTAAATTGCCCTTTAACCCACCTGCACTCTTTGGAATGTGTGTCTTTCGATGTGAAGTGAGAAGATGCGATTCTGTGGACGAATCTCTGCTATAAATGACTTATAGATGGCTATATGGGATAGAGAAAAGAAAGCAGATATTATTCAACATTAAATGTAATGTTCAGGACAGATATATTTAATTCATTTAAATATTAAGAACAAAAACAACTGGCCAATATTAAAATGACTCTGATAGTTTTATGAACAGTATGATCACCTGGAATGTCAGAACTGGAAGGGTCATCCTCTGGTCCAAAGGATCGCTCTGTAACAGTAAATGCTAAAGCAAGGTGGAACAAAATTTGTTATCAACTTGAAAATCATGGAATTCACCTGGGCCCAGTTGTTCAAACGCTGGATAATGCTATCCACCAGATAAACTGATTTCCAGTGGATAAGTGCTAACAAAACAAACCATGTTATCTGCTCAATAGTGATTTATCAGCTGAGATGGATAGTGTTAACCACCCTTCAAACAACCCAGGCCATGTCTAGACTTTAACGGCTGTGCCAATCTCAGTAAAATAATATCATTAACAAGGCGTTAGTACAGTGAAATTGCAAACCAAAACAATCTACATGTACCATTTGATGCAAACCTACAAAACTAGTCCATCTAACTTGATTTTCATCAAAAAAGGAAAGCCCCATGTACAGTACAAAGTGTCTAGTACTGTGGTATTGACGGGTTGCTAGTCGAGCAAAGGAATAAAAACTCTATTTGTAATAAACCAAGTGACTTTGAGTGTACCCCCAAGTTTGGTACACTGGTTGGAAACACTTTCTAAGGGATACTTTCGTCCAAAAATGATTGAAAGAGAGCTTCAGACTATCTTTAGTACTTGTCTCAGATGACTGGACAGACCTTTTTTGAGCCCTGTAAACAGTTTCTCCTTTAAACTACATCATGGCACAAACAGGTCCATTTACTGTACAGTAGTTTGCCCTTAACTGACCAGTTTACTCACCAAGTAAAGTTCTCTCTTGGTTTACTGATGCCCCAGTAGCCACTACCATTTTGTTATGAGTAAACAGGAGCTGAAGAAAAAAAAAAATTAAAAAAAAAAATTGTGCATCTATTTTGTTTGTGGAAAATCCAACCAAAGCAAAAAGATAATAAGCTTATAAGTAAGCCTTAGTAAAAGTAAAAACACTAATTATAACAAGTTCTAACTGGGCTGAAAACCGACTGTTTTCATTTGATTCGCAGGTCACAACTACCGGGCTATTGAGCACAGAAAAGTTATAATACAACCAGCTTATTGCAGAACTATTCCTTGACTAAAACAACACAATTTCAAGAATATTGAATTAATGTAATTACATGTATTTGGTGGTGAACAAAACAAGTGTGTTCTCCAACAGGTGTGTTGAGTTAGCCAGTCAGCGAAAAGAACTGGGAGCGATTGCAGAATACCCGGCCAGCCATATACATTGTGTCGGTGTTCTTTGTAGAATAAGGTATATATTATATTCTTGAAATTGTGCTTTTTTAGACAAGGATTAGTTCTGCAATAAGCTAGTTGTATTAAAACTTCTCTGAACTCGCTAAACTGAATCTAGAAAGACAAAACTATTTCCATCAATGAAAAACCTACATTTTATTCTTGCTATAAGGGCTAGCTATATGCAAAAGTTGAGTGAATTTGAGTTTCTAGCCTTAATGAATAAATTTGATTTTGTTTTACTTTTAAGGACATTAACTCTTAATGCCTACTTGTCACTTAAAATTTTACCCAAACAAGACTTGAGTCAGTTTTAACTGACTAAAGATATTTTTTAGAACTACTTAGCTACAATGAATGATACCTACTTTAAGATGGTGTTGGGTAGGCTCATACAGTCCAAAGTAAGTCACTGTGTGTCTGGCCTTTAAAATAAGAGAGCATTTTATCAAGCTGAGTAGAGTGTATGTCACACTGTGCAGTGCATTACAGGTAGCTTCTATGCCCTGAAAGCTCCTTTATAACGCAGTGATGTCCTGACAGTTCCTTTATAGCACAGGGAATTGTAAGTTGTTACAAAAAAAGAATTTCACTGCACTTGTTATAGAAGCTCACACAGATGGGGATCTGACACATTTCACAAACAGAAAAAAAAGGAATCACAGATCACAGTTATCAAACTTTCAATTTAGTGAATCAAAATTGTGCAAGTTAGGTATTCTTTTAATAATTAAGTTGTGAAAGGCTAAATAAAGGCATCATATCACAGGTTGCATGTACCTTAATCATTCTCAATAGTCAGTTTTACCTACTTGAGATCTCCTCAAAAAATTCTCTAAAGTAGAGCTCTACCAATTCAATGGCAAAAATGCACCAACTATCAAAAAATTTTGCCTCAAAAGGGCAAAATAGCCCTAAAAAATGTATTTTATTCTTGTCCAGGAGATTAGTTGATCCGAACGCTGGGACATTATATCTGAATCTGAAAGACTCCCTGAAAATCCGGGATACTTGGCCCAGATGCAAAAACTGTAACAATATTTGTCTACCTCAAGCCAGGGCCACAGGATATTGAAAAAAAAACAGAGGTTCCTTTCTCACTGGTGGCGAAGAAGTTAGTTAACATACAAATTACTTAGTTTTCTTTCTTGGTTGCCCTCCTCCACCCTCCCCTGCAGCCTGCCCTGGTGAACTGGGGTGGGGTGCAAGAAATTGGCAGTGGTGTTGGGAGGGCATCAATAACATTTATTTCACCTTGAATTAAAAGTAGCAAAATTGCTAATATCTTCGAAAAAATAAATAAATGAATAATTAAAAAATGATGTATATGGAATAATAAGATAAATAAATATATAAAATAAAATAAAATTACAGTATGTAGTATCAAACTATAATACTTGAACTTACTGTTCCACCGGGTTTTGAGTCGTTCCATGATAAAATGATGGCATGATCTCTTTCCTGTCCAAGTATACGAATTTGAAGCTCTTTCTTCACGGCTTCTGCATCTAAAAACAGTTTCAATTTTAAAAATATTCAGCTAGAAAGAAAGTCAGTGTTAACAGTGACGATCAAGTCTGTTTGGGAGGTTGTTGACTGAAGGAAGTATAACTACCGTATCCTTCTTCAGCCAATCTTCCACTATGTTTTTGCCTTTCCCGTAATATGTGTGGCAGAATGTCCTCGTCAAAGCTCAAGGTTTTCTGCAATTCTACCATTTTTGTTGCCACACGAACATCTCGTGATGTATGTCTGTGCAGAATGTCCCTAGTTGTTTGATCAGTTCTGCATGTATGATCCCATGAAACGTCTTGGATATCCACTTCGCCCGCATGATCGCGTGCAACCTGGGACGGCAAGTTGTTTGATGGCTTCGTTTCCTAGAAACAGACTCCATTTTGAGTTCGGGTAGTTTTCCGAAATGCAGATATCGCAAAGCTCGTCCATGTTTTTATCTGATTCCTAGCTGGTTCTGAAGAAAAAACAGCGATGAGTGACGGAGAAGAGAGAGAATCTCTCAGCCGAGAGATAGATCCAGCTATTTGGGCCATAGCCCCTCGATTGCACCAAGAAGAAGGTCCTGTAGATGTGACCGCCAGTCCTGCCTTTCAGTGCTTAGACGAGGTTTGTCCGATTTCTTCTTTGTGTACGTACATTCATGACGAGAAGTTAAAGAATAAAATACCCAGCTAAATTGTAGCTGAATTTACCAATTGGCTATTTTACCAATAAGCTGCAATTTAAATTTTCATTTATTCTTGGTCGGTATTTCGCTTTTCATCGTCCCACTGTATGTCGTATATATAAGACTGCTGATTATAAAAGTTTCAAAAATTTACAACCTTTTAATAAGCTGTAAATTTTGCCACGTTCTTCTTCGTTGATAGTAGCCTATATTTGCAGTAACATGTTAGGAATCAAATGTACATTTACAGCCGGTTGTGCATGATCATTATTTTGTTGATGTGTCTCTCTACAGTTATTTTCACAAGGTAAACTTGCAGGAGAGAAAGTAGCTAAGCTGAAAGCAAAATACACAAGTCTTCATGAACGTCTCAAAGCTACAAGAGAACAAGAATCTTCACTGCTTCACAAGGCGAAGGAAATGCATCAAGAAGTGCAGAGACAAAGAGCTGAGCTTGAGAAAGGAGATAGCTTTCCAGATGGAGACAACACCGAAGTTAATAAGCTAAGACAAGAACTACTAAAACATCACAATGAGCTTGCTCAGGCAGATGAAAGACAATATCAGTTGGAATTTAAGCTCGAGGGTTTACGAGAAGAGAAGATGATGCTTGAACGGGATTATTCAAGGATGCCAAAACCTGGTGAAATTGAGAAACAGGTTAAAGAACTTCAAAAATCAGTCGAGGAACTCAAAGTGGAAATTGCACAGAGAACTATTGATGCCAAGAGCCTCAAGGAAGAGGTGGAAAACAGAGAAACACAAGTTAATGAATTACGAAAGGAAGTTGAAGGAGATTTAGAGGAACAACAGAAACTGCGGGTGGGTATAAATGGATTAACATTTACAAGTAGATAAAAGGACGATGATGAATGGACATAGTTTGTGTAAACACTTTGCAAATTTTGCAAATTTTCCAGGTACAATACTTTGAAAAGTTGATAATAATTTTCTCTTATAGCCAATTTTCTTTGCATGATTTTCACAAAAAAGTGAGCCAGCAGGTGTTCACCATAATTTCCCTTATACTTTTTTTCTTCTTCTTTAGTTTACAAATATAAGAAAACATAGAAATTATTGAGAATTGAGAATTATCTCAGGAAAACATCTTGAAATTTGCTGTATTCAGAATGGTTACCTTAACAATCCTAACATGAACATGTCCCTTACTCAATTGTTTACTGTGATTCTTATCTCCAGGATCAGCTCGTTCATGTGCACTCACAACCAGCACACATAACCAAACAGACTGACCTTTTGTCCAGGCAGCTCAGGTAAGAATAGATGTCTCCGATTGCCAGGTACATGTAATTAGAAATCTCGTATATTAGAGGAGCTTGCAGCGTAAGTCACACTCAGGCTAGAGACCCATGCAGCCAGAGCATATCAGATGTTTCTGTGGCAATATTCTTCTGACTACATGACATAGATGTTAGTCTAGTCTATATCATGTTGCTCTAAGCATTTGTCAGGTTTCTTTTAATTAACAGATGGTCGGTACCTTTAAACAATGACTCCTTTTTTCCCTATAGTGTGCAATACAATTTGTCTTAAAGTTGAATAACATTGAACTGATTTTATTCAGGGATGTGGAAGAGAAAAGATCAAACCTGGATGGAAATGTGGATGAAATTGCCAAAGAACTCCAAAGAATGGAAGGCAAAAAACAATACCTCGAGGAAGAAAAAACTGATTTATCAGAAGCTCTTGACAGACAACGTCACATATTTGAATCAAAGGTAAATGAACAAGGTACCCTGGTTCCAGAGGCGATTTATAGAGGGAGCGAGGAGTACTCGTTAAGACCCGTTAAGCCAATCATCGTTGAGGTTCAATTTCTGTACTTGACTTAGCATGGAAGTGAGATTTCCAACGGACGATTTGCTTCGCTCCTCGCTCCCTCTATAAATCGCCTCTGGAACCAGGGTAATGAACAAGGCAAATGGTTACACTGTACATGTACATGTTGTAGTGTTTTCGTTTATCGTTATTCACAAAATAGAGCTGAGATGATTAACTGACGTGTAATTCAAATTATTTGATATTAGTCTATTGTATATGTTGTTGGTAGAAATTAAATTCAGATAAAAATGATTTTAACCTAGGTTGATTCTCAATTTCCTTTGTCTTCTAACCCTAATTATTCATAATCAATGAATAAGTAGGGTTAAGAGACAAAGAAATTTAATTTTTACCTGAATTTTATTTTTAACTACAACATATACAAACACATTTAGTTAGTACATACAAAGGGAAATCATGGCATATGGTTTTTAATTGCTATAGATTAAACTTACAGTGAAGTAAACAAATTATTGATAAATGTCACTTTTTTATTTCTTAGGAGAGGGAAGTTGATTTACTTGCAAAAGAATTTGAACTTGCAAAAGAACGACAAGCAGAATTTTTAGGGGACAGGTATTGATACAAATTTCTTTTTGATCCTTTACATTACAATTACATTATACAAATATTGTTCATTGCCCATTTCTGAAAATTTTTACAAGTAAATATTTACTGGCTGCCTAATAGGCGTGGCCATTTACAGGTAATACATGTAGGTGGCTGCTTAATAGGGGATTAACAGTATCAGTTTTCTGTTCTGTTTGCAGAGGCACTTTGGATTTAAATTTGAAGCATGCTGCTATAGAGAAGAAATCCAACCACGATATTCATGCACGAAAAATGAGGGAAAAGGAGAGAGATCTGAAGTATGTTTTTATACAATGTAATTATTTGTAATATTTTCACTAATGTTCAAAGCTCAACAATGTCTCATTATTACTTATTCCATGCAATGCAGTACTTAATTTTAGGTAAATTAATTTGATTTTGATTTGTTTCCACAGAGCTTTAAAAAAGAGCGAGTTGCAGATGAAAGTGGCTGAAGATTCAGTGGCACATGTGAGATTAGTTTATGACAAAGTTAAGGCTCAGGTTGACAGTGCCCCTAGGGATGATGGGACATTGTTAGAGAAGAGGAAAGAGTTACAGAGGGAAGTTGATGTCACTAAGAGAACTCTCACTCAACAGGTACTAAAAACACAGGCTCCCAGGTCTCAATCTTGTTTTCCTTAATGCTTTTATTCTGTAGTCTTGAATTTCAACTTTTTTCCATGGTGTTGGTATTAATGTCAAAATTTTAATTCTGATTTTTTTGGGAGAAAAACATTGATTCAGTTGTTAGCTATACTATTGTCATATTGTTGATTACCCTAGTTTAATGACCTTAATAATTCCCACTCTCCTATTTTTCAATGGTTTCAAGAGCATCTGGACTAGTAACCAGGAGGTCTTGGGTTTGGCTCCTTGGTAGAGAACTCAAGAGGCTAGAGGAGGCTTTAGAAGCCTGTGTCACTGACAGATAAATCCTCTTGTTGTTGTTTTAGAACGCTCTCACTGCTCATGAACGTGCTCGTGTGGAGCAGATGATACAAGAGGAGGAGAGGTTGCTGATGGAGCAAAGTGAACTGAGGGTTGATGTCATCGACTTGACAAGACTAGCTCAGATTAAAGTACTAAGTTTATTTGACTTGGGTATAGAATGGCTACTGCATTATTTTATTACAGTCCCTCAATGGCGGACATGCGATGTATCTCTGCTTTCGGCTTAAACATGACACAGCCAGTAGTAATGCTATTTACTTCAGAAAAAAAAATAAGTGCAAAGTGCAACATGTGTCTTGTTCAAGAACTCTTTACTTCATGAGTTAAGCTTGCTGTCACTCACTTGAAGCACATCAACAGTTGGGTGACTAGTGTATGCTCAGTTCCCTTTTAGTAGCTTGAAGCACTGAATTTGCTAACTAACATTTTATCGACGTATTCGTCAACAGGCAGATGAAAGAGAACAGAAAGCAAGGGATTACATGAGAGCTGAGGTAAATACAGTTTTGCTGTATTATCTATCCTAAAATAAATATTGCAAAAACATATCTTTGCATCTCTAATCTGTCTGTAAGTCCCTTGCCATTAAGGTAATTAGCAGAGCCCTTTTTTACAGCCGAAAACCGAACTCCATAAATACGTGAAGATCCATTAACGCTTTAGGGCAGTGGTGATACTCCCTAGTCAGTTATCGTGGTTGTGGCGTTTTTCTAACTAGACTGAATTGTTAACTGTTGGGTATTAATTCTTGCCTTGCACTGTCTCATAATAAAAATCACGATAATTCGAAAATCACTTGGTGTATAAGTCTAAAAATTGTCATGTTATAGTAGATTGATAAAGATGACTCTTCTCCAAGTTTGAAGTCTGTGTTTTCCCCCAAGCTTTAGACATTCGTCGAAATATATTGCACAAGCATCGAGCAGCCGTGTTGGTGTACCTCTGTGGTACACCAACATGGCAACTGGAAAATAGTGCAAACATCTAATTCTTGAACGTACTTTGGCTATCTAGGCGACTGATTATCTGTACTGAAGAAACAAACATTTACATAAGCACTTTTCCTAATACTCTAACTTATAAATAGGTTAAAAATCACGAGATAAGCATAATTTTCGACAAACGCGTTCTTAGCTTTATGTCACGCACCGCCATAACTCTGAAATCAAATGCGCTAGTTTCCAGACGAAACAAGCAACTAAGCTGAAAAGTTGCAAACAGGTATAAATTAAGCATCCCCTCATGCCTGTTGACGATAAAAACGTTGGTGACTCTTACGCTAGTTTCTGATTTTAGAGGCTTGATCAGTGTTAATAACTAATCATTATATATATCACACCTGGTTTACTATGCTGCGCTGCCTAATTTCAGCTAAGATACCAGCGGGCTCTTGAAGACTTAAAAACCAAGAATCTCAGCATCCAAGACAGTGCAAAGAAATACGCCGAAATGCAACACCGGTAGGATGAAATAATTCAATTACAGCTGGCTCGTGTCATTGCAAAATGTTTCGCATTTCGCCATAACAACAAAGACATTTTCTTTGATACTTACTGATTTGATTTCACTGCTTGTCTTGACAGGCTCGCCGACTTCGCCAAGCTGTATGATGTGATTAAAAACGAACGTAATAAATGCGTAAACTTAATTCAAACAAGTACGCAGGTGAGTCCAATCCGGGTGAGATCAAAATCAGCAAATTCTGTAGGTACACTTATTATCCTAGGATCCAAAACATTCAGCTGTAAAGTAATCGTGAATTTCCTAAAGTATTCACTGGGCTGCGTAAATAACAATTATGAGCACGCTGGTTTATTTTGAGCTGTAGTCTTATTGCTTTCTTCATCGCAGAAAGCTGCAGAAATGAGGGAAAAGATTAAAATTCTTCAAAACGAAATAGAAATTCTGCGATCTAAAGTGAATGCAAAAGACAGGTGAGAGTAACAGTACTGTACTTGGAAACATTTCTGTATTTCTTTTGTTTATTTTCTTTCGTGCCAAGGTGTGGAATTCCTTTTTTTAAAGCTTAAATCATTTATAATTTGTTCTCTTAATTGACAGAATGCACTACTTGTAAATTTCATACATTTCATGACAAATGTTTCTCCATTTACTCATTTACAGGCTTTTGCAGAAAGCCCGGTTAAAGCGTAACAATGCTGTTGTGATCCGCGACAGTCTAAGAAATGAGATGAGTAAAAGATCAAAGAGCGAGGAAGAGAACAGAGAAAAACGGGAACAACTGGTAAGTACTTCGATTGTATAGAATTTAAAACCAGGTTGGAACAAAAACCTTTACTTCTTATTAATCACAACATGAATAGTCACCAAGAGCAAATCATGACTTCCTGGACAACGCGTTCTGTGCCACTAAGAGATTCGATTTTTAAGTCTGATCGCTCGAATTTTTCCATTGCAGCGAGTTAAAGTTCTGCGCTGAAACATTTCATCTTGTCGATGAACTTACAAAACATGGAGTCTGTGTGATTCGTAGCCTGTTTTGAATGCAGTATAGGAAGTTAAAGTTTACCATTCACTGTCTTTGTCCGCAGAGATTGGATATCGCGAAACTGAACGATCTCATAAACAAAGCAGAAGAAAACATGGTCCAGCTTAGGAAACGATACGAGAGTGCTGTGCAGGAAAGAAACGATATGTAAGTTCTATACTGTAATTAGGAAATAATTATCTTTGTAAGCGTAGGTTAAGCTGCACTGCGTTCGGTCAAGTGATTGCCAAGCAATTAATTTTATTTATTGTTTATTTATTATAAAAATAAATAAGCAAGGCCGCGTCCACACTAGCCTCCCACGCTGACGTTTTAGGAACGTCTGCGTGTGAGGCTATGTCCACACTACATACTGAAGGAATTTGAAAATTTCAACGGTCAGGCCTACCGTCCACACAAATCCATCACGAAAGCGGAGCTTTTCGAAAAAGTTCTTCACACAAACCGGAGGAATTTCAAAACACTGGCTTTTTGTTTTCGTGTGGACTGAATTTACGAAGCTTAAAAGATAATCATGTGATTTCCCTGACCCGAGTTTTCCTTAAAACGAATCCAAAATAGCTCAAAATGACTGGTATTTCTGCGTTTTTAAATTCCTCCAGCGTAGTGTGGACCGATGCGTTTTCAGAGTGAAACCTTCCTTTTCTGAATACCTCTGATTTAGCGTGAACGGGGCCTAAAATACTGTTTGCTTCACTCTTGTTTGTTTTCATTTATCTACAGGGGAATACATCTTATCGAGACAAACGAAGAAGTCTGTGTATTTTATGAGAAGCTCAACATACAAGGTTAGAAAAGCTTTAGTTTCTTAATCTCAATCTACTTATGTTTGCCAGAGAACATTCATTGAAGAAGCGCGCGACAAAGCGGAAGATTCAGTTTTGGAATACTACCTTTGTAAGTAATCTTCAGGGATGGTACGATGCTACAAAAATAAAATACAGGCTTCATTACGAAATTACGGTATCGTTTTAAGATTGATTAAGTATTTTTTGGAAACATCATGCAAGCAAATCATATAACTACGAGCAGTGATGGGACATGACCAAGCTGTTGATGAAAGCTTGTACACGACTAGTTTGCATACAAGTCAGTTGAACCTTTAAAAATTGCGCCGACTTTTGTTTGATGTGCATTAACCTAAAACGCGATAATTAAGCTTTGGAAACTACATTTTTCACTTATGTCCAGGATTGAACGCAAGTATTGTTCAATTAGTACTTCATATTTGGTAGGGATATCTGACATTTTCATATTACTTCATATTTGACAGAATTGTGTGTGTTTTGGTGCCTTTTTACCAATGAGGACACTTTGTGATGCTTATCATAAGGAATTTGAATCTCATTAGCGTTCAATCCTGGACATATCTGGCATTTTTTTTCTTGGCAGACACAATGATTCGTAATGGTGACGTCGAGTTAAAAGCTAGGGAAGAAGAAATACGTTTCCTTAAGATGGAGGTAACTGTGTGTGTTTTGAACTGCTCATTCTACATCACCGCACAGCTTATATGTGTCTTATAAGCTGTAAGTGTTTAAAGATGGTCTGTGTTAAATAAAACAAGCGACTTGCGTTGTGACAGAGTGAAACGTGCCCACATGTTCATGTACCTCAAAGAAATCCAACAATCTTGTGTGGATCTGTATGCGACAAATTACAGGAATATGGCGAGGGTATGCAAATTGCAAGTTCGATTTAAGTTTCATTGAAATTTTTCTTTTTTACTTGAAATTTAGCTGAGTTCATTAAGTTTCTCTAATGGATTAAGGGAACATCTCTGCATTTATCAAGGTTTTAGACAAACGCTTGGTGCTATTTTACCCGTTTACAAGTTGTGGTTGTAGTTGTTACTTTTTTTTTGCGTTTCAAATGACCTAGCCTGAACCAAATCCTTAATTCAAACATACTTATCCCGTAGGTTAATGAGCTTAAGCGATCCATTGCTGTCGCCCAGAAGAACATGCCAAACAAGCGAGCTTTAGACAACGAGCTGGTCACCTTACAAATACAGGTAATTTGCACCGTTTTGTTTTGAATTCTAATTTAAAAATATATTTTTCCACCTTCTCCATGCACATTTGCACTGTAATTGCTAACTTCTACAATTTTTCGTCAAGTCTTCGGATGCATTCCGACTGCTATTTTCTAGTTAAAAAATCCTAATCGTGGATTTTTCGTTTGCAGCTCGTGGCCAGTCGGGAACGACTCGCCATGCTCGAGAAAAAACTCGAAGATCCTTCGGATGAGAATCGTGTTCGGCTATTAGGGGGTGACGACCCTGAACCCGAGGTCCTCGCCAAGAAAATAGAAGAACTGGAGTTGAGGCTGGCCGAGAAAGAAGAAAAACTACTAGAGAAGGATTTAATTTTCGAAGAAGTCACAAGACTAGCGGACAGAACAAAGAAAAAGTCGGAAACTGGCAAAGAAGATACTCTAGAATTAGCAAAGAAGGTTTGTCTTCAGTATTCAATTGTTATTTAAGCTAGACCCCCGATCAACCAATATGCATTCCATCGCTTGCTCGTCCAGGTCATTTCATTTTGTTTATTGATTGGACACTTACACTCTTACACTATTTCTCTTCGCCCAACGGCAAGCTTTCGACAAGCTTACGACAAGTTTTCGACAAGCTCACAACAAGCTCCAAGACAAGCGTATGAAAAGCTTACGACAAGTCCACAACAAGCTTACCTCAAGTCTACGACACCACTCGAAAAAGATGAAACATTATAAGATAAAACATGTCGACACTAGACTAGTATATTTTTGCCTTTTTCATTTTCCTCACTCGATATTGTGCCTTATTCATGACTGTGTTGCCCTTTATCTCCAGGTGAACGAATACCAAGCCAAGATAAAGGACACCACTCGTAAAATGATGGCACTTGTTTCCGAACTGTCCATGAATCAGGCGTCAGCCATGAAACTTCAACAGGAAGTGAAAGGAAAAGAACAGGAACTAGAACAATGTTATGTCCGCATGGAGAGGGGCGAGGCGCCGAGCGAAGAGGCCGAGAGAGAGTGGTACCGAATGATCCGAGATGAAGAACGGAGAAGCAAAGAGCTAATAGAAAAGAAAGAGGTATGAGGCTGATTACAGTGCTCAAAATATAGCGTGGCAGGCCATTTCTGAGTTGCCTTGTTCCTGTGTGTAAAAACAGGTCTTCGCGCAATTTGATTTGCATGAAAATAAGCCTGTAGAGGGACACACTTCCATATGAATGGTTTGGCACGTAGACTCGCTTTGTTTTGATATAGAGGCAAAGGGCTACTCGGAAATGGCTTATCAAATATGTCTATGTGGTGTGCTGCTACAAACGGTGGGGTAAATTTCACCGTGATGTACTTTTTCAAAGAGCCCGGTATAGTCTGCCCCAGCCCACCCCCTTTGCGTTTTGGCGCGTTCGTATCCCACGCGCCGAGTTAATATTTGCTAAGCTTGCCACTTCTACGAACTCAATAAAACATAGAGCAGCTGTGGACAGACTAAGCTGGGTAATAACAACTTTTTTTTTCTTTCCATTTTTCCTTCACCCACCCTGTCTGAAAGACCATTGTTGTTATTTTCAACAGCGCGAGCAGGAGGAGGAACATTATCTTCTGCCTGGCGGTGTCTTTACTACTGCAGAGCCTCGACCCAATGCTTATATCCCGGATGATGACTCTGAGCTACCCATTCCAAGGCCCTATGGTTCGTTAGCACCATTTAAACCCACGGAGCCTGGGTCTACGATGCGTCACATAAGAAAGCCAGTTATAAAGCCTATAGAGATTTAAGTCATCGTTTGTGCGTCGAATACTCTTGTAGAGCGTGACAAAAAGAAGTAAACTCATTTTGGAGGGTACTGGGCTAAAGCAAGCAGTACTTTGCAGCTTGTATAATTTTGTAAATATTTGTAGATAGCAAAAAATTTATTAAACGACTTGAATCCTGTCGATCGGTGTTATTGATTACTATCCACTTATGACTGAACCAAGAGTGAGGTCTTTACCGGCAAATTTCAACGGCAAGGTCGAGGTTTGAGATTTTCCCGTAAAGTCCGAACGTTCGAGATTATAATAAGTTGTTTGTTGCATGGCTCTCTGTCTTTGCAGGACCATAACCGGCCCGTCGGTATTACAGGAGAATATGCCCCAAAGTAAGCCAATAAGAGCGCGCGTTACATCGGCTGCAAACACAAGTCCTCTAATAAAACAATATAAAGCCATGAAAGGCAATTGGCTCAGTCAGGAACTTTTGCAACCTGAAACCTCTCGAAGCTCTTGCGCTCCTTGAACAAGACGCTTGTTTATCACCCTGCTATCAAATACCCTGTGTGTAGACGTCTACAACTTCTAAAATCAGGTGTAGTCAGCTCGCGACGTGCTGCACTGATGGTGCAGCAAAGAAAAGGATTACGGTTATCTTGTACAGTGCCCGCATACCACGGGGTTAAGGAAGACTAAATCGGTTCAGACACGCTCACACAGTGCAAAAAAAATCCCTCTTGTGACAAGTGGCACAGCATTTTCCATCTCGCAAACACAAGACTTAGTATAGTTTACGTCTTTAATACAATTGCAGTATAAATTAAGTCACGGACTGCAAAGAGCTCTAAAACGTTACAAATACAAACTGTTTCACTTGGGAAACTATATTGTGATTACAAATATGAAGACAGTTTGTCAGGTCGTATCTTAGCACAATGTAAACATTAATTAGCAGCGTGTTTTTAGCTGTCTTCTCTGCCATTACCGAACAATTATGACAGCTGTATTACATTGTTAAAAAAATCTACAGGGCAATTTTTAACAAACTACAAAACGGATTTTGAAAATGATTGCTTAAACGTTCTACCAAAACGTGCGCCTTCTGCACGTTAACGTTCTTTCGAGAAGGTTTTAAAACTAAAATCAAGTAAAATTTTTAACAGGAACTAGGTCGACTATAATGCTATACATCCAAAGCCATGTTCACTTTAATCCGATGTGCAGAAATCTCGCCAACATTACGCGATTCGATTACATTGTAATGCACACTGGAAGCAACAACGAAGCTGGCCTTAGTATCTAAATCTCCATAAAATATTCCACTCCAAAAAGTACCAAGTCCAAGACGAAGAAATAAATCAAAATTGAACTGCAAACCGGACACGACATATCCAGCTCGACTTCAACGAGTTCAAAAAATAAATTCATCATTAAGGATACAACTAGTTAAACTTCAAAAGTTGTTATATGGAAAAACAAGAGGAAAACAGTTAATATAAATAGTTTTGATAAAGACATTTTTTACAAGCTAAGCTTAATTTCCTTTTTAAACTTTTCCAGGCAATCAAGGACGCCAAGTGTCCGAACTTTTTAAGTTTCTAATGATGGGCGTTCCTTTGGTTCCTAGCTTCTCCTTTTGTCGAGCAACAAAACTCTTAACTGTCTCCTCAAACAACCGTTTCTGCTTCTTTTGAAAATGTAGAAAACTGGGCAAGTTATTTACAAAGTCGCTGTCGTAATGCTGAAGAAATCCTCACAGTCACTCATTTGAAGCATTTTAAGTTCTAAAGTTACAATAACTATTCAGTCTTATTCCAAGCCGTTTTGACGTAATTTCTCATCTCCAGTGGTTACTACAAGGAATAAGGACTGCCACTATGAGCAGAAATCCCACAGTCAAGCTCTGAGGAGACGTGAGGCTTGCCAAGGCACACGGAGCTTTACCCTAAAAGAAGACAATTCATCATCATCGTCATTATCATCAGTAAAAATATCCGTTAAGGTGGCTCTGTCGTTATTCCCAGCGCACCCCACTAAGAAAAACTTAAGTTCGTAACACGTTTTCCATTTGCGGCGATCGTGATAGCCATAAAAGCTTGGTAAACTCGTGTTTTTTAATACTTAAACACATTTTCTCTAGGAGTGTAACATCCCCATTAAGAGAGCTGTATCGTTTAAAAATAATTATCATTATGCTAAAAATATCACGAAAGTGTAAAAAAGGGTAATAAATGTCACGGAAACGACGGCACGTCAAAAAAAGACAATAAAAGTAAGCTCATAGTTAAGTATAAGTGCCCGGCCCTTCATTAAACTGTTAAGGTCTATGGCTTGTTTCAATGGTTATCGTACCTCTTCCCGCATGTCATCACAAGGAGACTCCGGCGGCTTCCTGTAAGACACGTTGCTTGGGACTGGCATACTGGCAACTGTACCGCGAAAACGACTGGTCAAGGAACTCCAACACCAGAAACATCGCAACACTTCATGAGTTATGAAGACACGGTTATGTACGTATGAAAGCACGGGTTATGTGTGAATAACTGCGATGATCAATCATGACTTCATATCTTTCTCGTATCACTTGTATACTACACAGGTTAGTGACAAAGTCATATAAAAAGGATACTATCCTCTGGTTTAATAGTAAGCTCGTTCTCTTCACACGAGCATTGTCCCTTTACCATCACCAGTCGAAGATTGGTACCCTCAACCGCTGCCATGAACACACGCCTAAAAACAGAGCAATGTCAAGTGTCTCATATGATAAAGCAAATGATAAAGCCTAGGAAGTGATCCATTGTGACATACGAGACATTGTTACTGGTCTCTATCCTGAGTATTAGGCATCTCGAAAGTTGGGGGGGAGAGAAGGCAAAAACAAGGAAAAGCGCCTCTGGTGTTCCCCTCTCCCATACTCTTAGGAAGGCCTGATTCTCAGGCTAACTAGCTTCAGATCTGAACAAACACGCATGAACTCGGAAACGAGAATCACCAACCGCATCTTACCTTTGACAATTGTCACGGTCGTCATCCGAACACTTCTCCTCTAGAAAACGGAGAGAAAAGGAAGAATTGTTCAAAGTTCATATTCTTTAGTCAAGCCTAGTGATCGACATCATACTTTTCCTTCTAATAACAACACACATCAGGTAAACAGGTAATTCTAAACACCCAGATTTTAAATATTTTTAAGATTCTCGTTCTTCATAAAGAAGGTTGGGCCTTTTTTAGGTAGTTACGTGCCTATGGTACTGCCCATTGCACATGGCTGAGCTGTAACACTTATACTTTACCTACCGCTATTTTTGAAGATGTAGTGTTCATGTATGGAGATAACTTGTGATCAACAAAGATGAAATAACACGCAGAAAATTTGCCTGATCTTTGGTTAGTACAGGAACAATATTGAGTAATTTCGAAGTTTACGAAGGCATCATGAAAAGTTTAGCCTAAATTTTTGAATTGGTCGTTTGCAATCCGAGTCAATCTTGTCCATCCTTAACCATCCTTGTTCCTATATGGCTCATTATTATCTCTTTAGTGTTTTTCTATCGTAGTAAACTACTATTTTCAAGTTTCCTTCAGTCAAAAAGTAGTTTTGTAAGTGGACAAAATAACTCCTTCCATATTTACTAATTCCACTACTTTATTTTAATTGGGAGAACGGATAAACCATATTCTACTGTTTACAACTTTTATTACTACTTTAGTATGAGTCAACAACGCCCCTCACCAGAATAACCAGTCGATCGATTTTTCCAGTCTCCTTTGTAGAATCTCAATTTCTGTGAGCACGGGACTTTCTCATCTTCCTCTGCAGCCAGAGCTAAATCAAACGGGGATAAAATACTTATGCAATTAATGGAGCACTTTTGCCAAGCACTTTTTTCCGAGCCAGGCGAGCCTTAATAATATTTTGTTGTTACATTCACTCTTGATTTCAGAACAGAATTCGATAGTTCTGTTAAGACTATAGACGCTTGCTAACATACAATCGGACCGCCAATTCAACAACAGCCTCTTTATTACCCTTTAATTCTCATTTCATTAATAATATTCTCATTAAATGCCCATTCTCTCATTTACAAACGCATTCGCCAACAAGATTTATTGAACACAACCAATTTATGTTGAGTACTGTCAATGAGTGTCTGTTGTCCGTTTGACTAAAAAACGACAAGTATTAGATATGTATAAATAGCGTGTTCATGGGAAAAGAAATAAAATACCGAGAAAAAACACTGCGGATGGACGTACCTGTATTGCTGCCAGAGAAGAAACTGTAAATGTTGAATTGCATCAGAGACCTAGAAAGGTAAATGAAACCAGACACGAAATTTCACCATCAGTATAAGGTAAAAACCACAATCGAGTGTCAACCTGTTTTATCTGTATTCTGCTTACCAGAAGACGGTCTGAGTCCAGAACTGTACGTAAGATGTCACCGCAAAGAGAGGCTAACCAAGAAAGCAAACAAAAACATACAAGAACAGTCAGTTTGCTGCGCGTGCTATTTAACAATTAGACCCGCAGCCCGCAAGGGCTACGGGTCAATAGACCATGAGGCGAAGCCGAATGGGCTATTGACCCGTGGCCCTTGAGGGCGAAGGGTCTAATTGTTTTACTATCACCCAACTAGTCGGACAGGAAAAGCAATAATAAAGTGAGCAAATGCAAGTTGAAGAAAGATTTATTTGGGAATAAAACGAAAGAATTTCGCTACTCGATGACTATTGCTAATAG
>OMLO01000059.1_pt1 | contig 45016 bp, 15 predicted proteins | sample 1674811 | NCBI WGS metagenome assembly OMLO01 (sample SAMN06265003, study PRJEB25207) | coral metagenome | isolation source: Coral host | place: Mexico:La Bocana,Puerto Morelos, Mexico | collected 2008-11-13
TTCTGAGTATTACGTTGAACTATAAAGTTTATATGAACATCGTTATAACAAAATAATTAAGTATCCCGTGGGTATAAAACAACATTGAACCCCAGCAGTACGTGTACCCATATGATGGTTGCTATTGCCATATAATTGATGTGATACAGATACGGATGGAATTGCTCATTTTCACAGGTCAACATGAAGTAACGATTGTTCTGAGTATTACGTTGAACTATAAAGTTTATATGAACATCGTTATAACAAAATAATTAAGTATCCCGTGGGTATAAGACAACTTTGAACCCCAGCAGTACGTATACCCATATGATGGTTGCTATTGCCATATAATTGATGTGACACAGATTTAAAGAAACAATCGCCATCATCTATTGATTGTAAACCAAGTTCACCTAATCTTGACTGCATCAAATTCTCAGAGGAAATAGGAGAGGTCAACTGCATTGTTGAGCTGTGATTTTGCATAAAAGGTCTAATTATTACTTCATGCTGGTCAGTGTTGCATTGAGTCTGCATTTTATGACCGGTGCCAGCCTTCGACTGGGCCCCGATGATAATCTGAAACTATACTATCAGTCATAACAGTGCAGTGGCCGGAGGTCGTTTGCGAAATGGCAAGGTTTTTTTCGTTTTAACAAATTTTTGAAGGAACATTTTGATGCAAACGGAACGCCGCTTGTTGAGCAAATATTTGTTATAAGAACATCAAATTTCCGCGGGGCAACCGTGTGATCGGCTTATTCTTTAAATACCTTACACGCATCCTTTACGTGAGCAAGTTATTTGATATTCTGCATAGCAAAAATAATTGAAAGATAACTTTTTTTAAGGCGTAAAAAAAAATCATTTCAGCATAACAAGTTCTCTTGACCTGATGCTAGTTTCGAAAAGAGAGGACTTTTTATGCTCTTAGATGTACCGAGACACATGGAGAATCCATCCAAGCCTAGGATTGGGTCTTCTTCATGTGTGCAGATCTGCAATCATGGTCGGAATAAAATGAGAAAACCCCTCCCCTGGAATCAATCAATTGAAAGTTTTCCAACCGTTTAATTTGGGAGAGCGGTGGTGTTAATTTGTCGTTCAAATTGACCAATATACTGTTACCTTGATCTTATTGTGTTATTTTTTTCGAGTGACTATGCAATTAAATAGGCCACAACAGGGGCCTCGTTTGGTTAGAGAGATATTGGATCCGTTCAAGGCTTCCTATTAGCAATATTTCTCATGAATGTTGTTTTATTTTTATTGCGGATTCTGCATGAAAGAAGATCTTATTGTAAAAAAATAATTTATATAAGCTCGCCTTAGCTCATACCGTAGTTAACTCCAATGTACAAACTAATCCATAACCTCCGCATAGAAATCTAAACAGACTAGTAGCTACTGTGAGCACCTACTCGTGAGACAGGAACGTGAGAGCTATGCAATTAAATATAGGATAGGCATAATTAACAAGAACGTTCTTACGTTCTAGGTTAAGTTTAGATCATAGAAGGTTTTAAAACCAATTCAAAAATAATTTTAAAAAGGTATGTAGAGTTAGTGGATAGGACGTGATGTTATTGTTCTTAATTTTTTTCACGTTTTAAGCTATTTTAAGAAAAAGTTTGGAATTTTGATGTAAATAATCACGCTTACCCTTGACCATTGCACTTTACATGGTTATGTAATCAGTTATGAAATGAATCCTGAGCACAGCCTCAAAACATGTTTTATCCAGAACACGTGACCGTGCAGGCTGACCCAATTCCACTCCAATTTCACTTTGGAGTGAAATTCTTGGTTTGCACTCACGTAATCAGATGGCCATGTTGGTGTACAAAAGAAAAGGAAAACGTAGCTCGCGTTTAACATAATAATAGCGCCAAATTCCCAAAAGACTTTTTCGCTATTGTTCAGTACACCAACATGGCTGCCAATGACGTCATGTGCAAGCCGAGGATACATGCCAGAAACTACGAACAGCGTAAAGTGGTTTTACCCGTCATTTGTTTTCAAGATTTTCAGCATTGTGATCAGTAATTTTATCAGCTGATCTTTTCTTTTAATTTAGGAGTCACTGCCTATTAATTTATCGAAAATCGTAAAATCAAAGATGACACTCCAAGATGGTGGAATAACGCTAACAGACGTCTGTTGACATCTTTTAAGCAATATAAAACCTCATATTTTGATCGAAGTCCTAGAACTATTCAACCAAGCAACTCGATCCTCCCTTTCACTTAATAAACAGATTCGCTAAGGGCATTCTTTAAAACCACTCTCGCGGAAGAGCAAGAGGAAATGGCTTAAAAAAGAGTCCTGTGTTTAAGTCATCTCTTCTCGCCAGATCAAGCTAGGGATCAAGTTCTATCAAAAATGCTTGCTATTAACTTTTAGTGGATGAATGTGGCTTTCTGACTGATTTGATATGTTTTTCTTGAATCATCGCAGATTATAAAATTAATCCTTATCTTTGCGATGGACGAAATCTGTCCGCAGATCCTCGATTTCATCTTGAGTTCGTGGAGAACGCTAGCAACGATATTGACCATATTACTGAACCGCAGATGATTGGAAAAGTCCGTACGCAATGGGGTGGCCCTGGGGAATGATATGTGCAATTTTTTTTTCTTCCCAAGGAAATTGACTAATACTGTCTACTTTCTTTGTCTGCCGCTGTTTCTCTTTCTTGCAATATAGATTGAAAATAAACTGAAGATAAAGGACTCAATGTGGCGGTAGTTAAGTTCTAACATGGTTTTCCTCTGATGTGGGGAAGGGGGAGTGGGGCATTCTAAGCTTTCACGTGTAAGACGCCTTGGATTCTCTTCTCCCGCCTGGATTCAGCCCCTACACAGAGGGGGAGGGAAATAGTTCAGGGACTAGATTAAGATGGTGGAAGTTCGTAATGACTCACCGGCGATGTTACTAAATTTATATCAACAAATTAAAGTTTGTAGATATCCGAATTTGATTGACACGCCGATGTTAACCTTTTGTAGTTCTTTATTTAAATGTGATGGGTACATCGATTAAAGACAGTTTTTTTGCAAATAAATTCAAATAAATGGCGTCTACTAAAGCTACCGGGATAAGTTCACAATAACACTTAACGTAACTTAGAGAAGAGAATTAGTGTCTGCGTCATCCTGTGTCAGTTTGGTGGCTATAGTGTTTTCAGAAGTTACAAAGAGCAAGCCCTTTTACAGACGGTCTAAAAAGCCAGGTCTCCTTGTCGTGTCTCGGACAAGCTTGATTCAGGAAAGCTTGCATAACAAAAAAACTTGTTATAAGAGGAGACTGGAATGAGATTGCGGTTTAAGAAAGTTTCCGAAACGTGACTGAATCTCGTGAAAACTCTCTATTGAACTGAACTGTCACTTCCGGCCCTCAGAACAGCCAGACGACAAGAACTGTTTGACCTTAGAAGATATGCAGATTTCATTGATTTTCAATACAATCCCTTCGGGTTTAGCTTATGCAAACTATGTTTAACTATCCAGTTTGAATGGGATAAATGTTGCTAATCCGATTTAACGGATGAAAGTGATTTTCGAACAAAACCCATAATTGTAATTATTTAATCGTGAAATCATCGCATATAACTTGCGCCCTACTATAGTCCACCCTTTTCAATTATGAATAACATTCTGCGGAAAACTACTCAACTAATGGAATGTCAAGTCATTGGTTTTCTATTGAAGGACCTACAGAAGGCCGAAACAGTACTGTCTGCAGTATATATATATAAATATAAAAAAACGGTTATGAAATGTCTCAAGCCAACAAAGAATGCCACTGCGTCAGGAGGATCATATATAGTTACAAATTAAACTGTCTCCGACGATTAATGTCAGTGCAACTGCAACGATAACATTCCATGAGATGGAAGATTTACAGACAACAACCAAAGGAAAGAGAATCCAGAGAAAACAATTTCTTGAATACGTGACTTTTTATTTTCAAATTCTTGCAAACACGAGCATCGATTTGCAATGCTTGTAATATGTGCTGATCTAAAGTCCGAAGGTACATAGCCTGCTGTTCTTCACGCTGAAGACAGAGAGAATCCTATCTACTATCTCTAATGTCCAAACATCTTTCAAAAAACGAGGCACAAATTAAATGAGGTCAAATCAGTCTCAAAGAACTTGGCAAGACATTAGCCTTACGTGAACTAAACAAATTTGTCTCGTGATAGGAATCTTTGGTTAGATCAGGCAACTCAAAGCTCAGTTGAACACAGTGTCGTCGTAAGGTAACCATCTTGTACGCTTGTTTCATTGAAGGTATTCATGTTCTGCAAACAACTCCAAACCTTTCTTATATCTTCATCGTCATAGTCCTCAATTATAACCGACTTGTCGAGGTTCACATTAACTACCACTCGTCTTTCAAACGCGACGGAAGGATTGGTTAAGACAGTGTCAAGTTTGCATTTGTGGCAAGAAAGTGCCTTCGATGTGCACATTTTTCTGTCTATTATCACTGGCTGCGACGATCTTCTAGACGTTCTTGGAAGGGTATTTTTAAGAAAGTTAACTTGTTTGTCAAGGCTGCCATTAGCAGCATCTCGTGCACAGGCAATTGAAGCTGAACGAGGTCTCCTGTGGTTGTCTGTGGTCTTTGAAGTTAAAAAAGCAAGTAATTTGTGAAAATCCCCTCTCATCATGTTCCAGTCAGTGTTGCTCCGACAAAAAGATACTAATTTTAATAAGCAAAGAAAGGGATATCGTGTTTTTGGCTGCACATCTTCGCACGTGACTTAATTACATTACTTAATTGTCATCTCGTCAGCCAAAATTCCTAGCCTATTAGGTTGCAGACAACTATAATGAAAACAACTATATTGGAAACGTTCGCTATAGGGATGCCTGGGTCATCTCAAATCTTGAGTGTTTAAAGGAAGGTGTAAATCTAAACTGGTACTGAACGAGGGGTACGAGGGGAGTTAAAAGCAAAAAATAAAACCTCTTTGTGAGGGGAGTTTAGTTATTTGAGAGAGGCATCCGTTCATAAACATTGCTGACCGACGATAATTGCATTCTTGACCTTTAGTTTTTTTTTTCTTCGTGACATTGAAATAAATATTATTTGAAATGCCTTTTAGAAATTCTGTTTGTTTTCAATTTGTTCTCTGTCGTCCGGCCCACATTGTATCTTAAATTGTCTTCTTGCTGGTTTCATGCTGGTGCTCTTGCCACGTTTTAACGATTTTCATAAGAAGCTTTGACATTTTGTAATCGATTCTTCAGGGTGTTGAGTCCCTTTCAACCGTTTTTAAAATAAGATTTTTGGCTCATTTTTTATTTTTTTTTTTTTTCAATTTTATGTTTGGCCTTTACGACTATTGTTTTGAAAAAATCGCTAAAACATTTCGGTGGTTCTTTGAGAAGCACACAGCACATGGAGAATGATTTGGTTTGGATGTCTAAAAGAATCATCTTAGGTAGCAGTGGGTTCTATCAAGTGGTGGTGAAACGTAAGTATGTACAGCCATGACGTGTCTTATAAATTATGAGCAGGAGCCCATTAACGGGCTTGGGCTCCTGCTATATGGTGAAAGTTTATAAGTTCATAGGTTGAATCAATAAAATATTCGAGAAGCTTCATTTATTTAATTTCGAAACATGGACGTTAGTAATGCTAGCACTCAGTCAGTAACTGTTCCTTCATCCTCCCCCGTCCCGGGAATTCACACTTTGTCAGTTGCTTCTTTGTCAGTTGCTTCATTACGTCATTAATACTTTTTATTACCTGCCCTCTGATCATTTTGAGTATTCTCCATTACTTTCGTGTACATTAATTGCTCATGCCTATTGAAAATCTTAAAATTAGGGGTGATGGCGGAGTAACGGACGTCAATTGGCGTCATAAGCATTATATAAAATTTGTTATTGGAACGAATATCAAGTACGGGAATCCAACCAAGCTACGGCCTCCGTACCATCTTGGACAAAATAAATGGAACATCTGGGCCACCCCTCCCCCCATTTCAATGATCCCAAAAAGGCGCGTTTTTTTTTTCTCTTTCGCGCCTTAGGTCCTTTTAAGTCCGTCCAAGATTGTGGCTTTCAGTTAAGTGAGAGTTTCAGGGGTAATCTCTGAATCATTCCCTCTCGTGGAGCAAGAGGAAGTTCTCAGTCGGTTTGACTTCAAATAGAGTCGTGTATATTTTAACCATCTCTTCTCGCCGGATCCCTTAATTTGTTATTAGCTTGAGCCGAGAATGTGGCTAATTGGATTAAGTGGATGAATTTGCCTTTTTTACATTAATACTGCTTTGATAAGTTTTGCATTGTAAAATTATTGCAGATTATAACTCCTTATCTTTGCGATGGACTTAATCATCCCGTTGTTTGATTAGTCTCTCCGCAGATCCTCGACTATGTCTTGAGTTCATAAAGGGCATGCAAGGGGGTGGCCTTGCATTTGTGGCGAGAAAGTGCCTTCAAACAAATTTGTCTCGCGTTAGGAATCTTTGGAAGACCACGCAACTCAAAGCTCAGTTGAACACAGTGTCGTCGTAAGGTAACCATTTTGTACGCTTGTTTCATTGAAGGTACTCATGTTCTGCAAACAACTCCAAACCTTTCTTATATCTTCCTCACGGACATAGTCCTCAAATATAACCGACTTATCGAGGTTCACATTAACAACAATTCTTCTTTCAAACGCTACGGAAGGATTGGTTAAGACAGTGTCAAATTTGCATTTGTGGCGAGAAAGTGCCTTCGATGTGCACATTCTTCTTTCTGTTATCACTGGCTGCGACGATCTTCTAGACTTTCTTGGAAGGGTATTGTTAAGAAAGTTAGCTTGTTTGTCAAGGCTGCCATCTCCGTTATGTAACGGCAAATTAGCAGCATCTCGTGCACAGGCAATTGAAGCAGAACGAGGCCTCCTGTGGTTGTGTGTGGTGACTGTGGACTTTGAAGCTAAAAAAGCAAACAGTTTGTGAAGATCCCCTCTCATAATGCTCGACTCAGTGCACTTTTGGTCTGCGACAGAAAGTACTGATTTATGCAACGCAAGGGTGGTGTTTTTAGATACACATATTCGCACGTGACTTAACGGCTACATTACCCTACTTGTCACCTTTCTGACCCGTGCAGAAAATAACTACCAAAAATAAGTGCTAACTCCCTTCCTATCGAACATTCTGATAGGGAGGCCTGGGTGGTCTTAAACTTGAGCGTCTAAGGAAAACTGTAAAGCCAAACGGGGACAGCAAAAACATCCTCTCTGTCAGACTACGTGAGGGGAGTTAAATTATTTGAGAGAGAGAAGGCATTCACAAACATTGTTGACCGACGATATTAAACTACATTCGTGACCTTTTTCCGTGACATTGAAATAAATATTATTTGAAACGCCCTTCAGAAATTCTGTTTGTTCTCAGTTTGTTCTCAGTTTGATCTCAGTTTGTTCTCTGTCGTCTCGCATCCTTCCTCTGCATTCTGCACAAAATGGGTGACAGTCAGAATCGGCAAGCTGGTTTCAAGCTGCTGCTGCTCCCACTTTTTCATAATTTTCATAAGTCGCTTTGACATTTTGTAATTGTTCCTTGGAGGCGTTGATAATCTCTTTCAGCCGTTTAGAAGGGTTTACTTGCTTTTTTTCTTGTTATTTTAATAAGCTCGTATTCAGTGTCCTTTTATTTTTGGCTTATAGGAGTGTGACTTTTGGAAAACTCGTGGCAAGCATGTCTGCGGTTGTGAGACGCACAAAACATACGGACAACGATTTGGCTCCAGAAATTGTCTTCGCTGTGAGCAGTTGGGTCTCTGTCAAGTGCTCACAAAACGAATCTGGCCGAGTGGCTTCGTTTCGTTAACAGAAATATTACAGAACAGTTCCAACGCTGTGCACAGCAGATAAGTGTCTCGTAATATTTTCTTTTCTCAAGTAATTTAAATCAGACAATTACATTAAATCAAAAGAGCATCTTGTATCTTACATTCCAGCTGTGCTTTTATCATTTCATCGCATTTCGCCGGCTAAATACTTCAACCTTTATGTTTATAGATCGATTACTATTATTAGCTTGAAAAAAGTTATGTAATAAGTTACGTAATGAATCACATGCTTATGCCGTGGCCTAAACACGTGTCTAAACGAATTGCACTCAAAATGGTGAAAGTTATTACCCACTTCACCGGCGTTCAGTTAAGGCACGGAAAGCGTTTTATTGCCAATTCTGCAACAACAACAATTACTTTTTTTATATTCATAGTTACACAAAACGTACATTTTAAGGAGCTCCTGGTATTAAAAGAAAAAAACAATGAATCAATTTGATGTTCTTAAAACAAATATTTGCCCAAACAGCGAAGTGAGAATAATAAATTGCCAAGGGGCTTCCGCGCACCAGTTAAAAGTAGGCCCGCAATGCGTACTTGTGAGCTTCTGTTCAGTTGCTTTAATTCGATTAGAGTTTGTTTTTAAAAGTCAGTTTTGAGGAGCTTATAAGTGATAATGAAAAAATCACTGCAATGGTGGATCAAATGGTGCAAATGGCTGCAAATGATAAAATGGTAGAAAGAGAACTTCACACTATCTACAGTAGATTTACCTTTGAATATATTGTTCGAGTGGCTGGTCCGGATTTGGCAAAACTTTTTTACCACAAAAACAAACGTTGTCGAAAACGCAACCAAATGAGATTGACGCAAGCTGGACATCACAGGGTGTGAGATACCATGCGACCGCGAGCATTTTTGGGCAGCAACTTTAGAGTCTTCTCGGTCCTGGTGAAATCTCCATTCACCTGATTACCTCTATGAGAAAGCGGACTTCTTTCCCTTTCCAGGTTCATAAATTTTGTGCGCAGCAGCCTCATCTACCACACACCCTTGCAGAAAACCGTTGTGATTAACCATGGTTTTAAAGTGAGAGAACTGCGTGCTACCCTAAACAGCCATCAGGTTTGATTAATTTGCATGTAAGCAAGAATGTACCAGGTTTTGAACGCCATCTACCGTATAGGAATGACTTCTTAATTGAAAGATATATATACATGAAGGTTGTGGACACGTACAGATGGACACACCCATGTTAAACCGTAACATTTTGTGAAGAAGTTATATAAAAAAAAATAAATTGATATTTTGCTTTTAAACTTTGCCCATGGATATAGAGATTTTCTTTTTCTACTGCGTTTTGGTCTCAGTGGGGTCGGTATTCAATAACTGGGTTATTCTGTGCCATTTAATAATAACAAAAGTTCAATGCATCAGTAAAAGCATATTTCATACATCAAAGCCAATCATTAATTCACTGCATGCTAAGACTAAATTTTAATATAAGGGTGATGTGGTCTGAGATATCAAAGGGACAATAAATTTGACGTCCAAAGCCTATTAAATAAAATCCTCATTTGCATATTTGTTCAGAGGTGGATAAATGCTTGTTCTCTGATTGGCCATAGTTTTGTTTTCTTACAATATCATAACATATATTTCTAAATCAACTTACATATGTATCAACAAGAACATATGTATCAAAACTCCCTGGTATGAATTGCCATAAGCTAAAACCTCCAGTCATGTATTGTCTTTTGATGAAGCCCAAAAGATTAATTATTCAAACAGAGGCTCTTGAAACTCACTGTGCTATTCAAGTTACTATTTTATAGCTTTGGCAAGATTTACTGAAGGTTTTATACTGAATACCTTTAAATAAAGGTCTCTCGTGTCCGAGATTCCTAAAACTTTGTATCAAGTTAAAATTTATAGAGCTGTCAAAAGGTGATTCGATTCGGACGATGACTATATGAGATTATGCAATAATATTGAATAATCTCCCAAAAATTGAGCTTTTTAAAAGAAAGCCGTAAAAACCAAATGTAAAATCTATTAAAGGAAGTAGACAAAAACCTACTTAGTACCATTTTAATTCTTTATTTTCTATAAGCCGGCCGCTTATTTAAAAAAAATAGTCACGGATGAATACTATACATCCGGGTATTTTCCTCGGATGGTTTTATGGGCTGAAATTCCTCTCTGCGGATGAACACTATCTCATCACGTGATCAGTTTAAACCAATAAGATAAATATAAGAGGCGATAGTTGATGTAACCGAATCAACTATCACCTCAAAGAAAATTAAGGTTGATAACCTAATTGTCTTAGTGGAGTTCTGGCTAAATTTACTTTGAATAACGAATTCAATTTTTTTTCTCTACATATTTTTTCAAACGCTTAGTATTTTAGTTCTCTCGATCGTTTGAGCCAAAATTTGCTCTGATTGAAATGCTGTGCGAAACTTGCAGCTGTTTACATGCACTCATCAGTTCATTGAGACATTTAATGATTTTACAGAATAGTTCGTAAAAGATGCTCCTGAATATCAAAATCTCAGGATTCCAAAAATGTTATTCATTTTCAATTGTCAGCTACCCAGGGAAACTAAAAGTTCTAAATCAGGCTTGGATAAGCTCTCCCCATGCAAGTCAAACTAGTCAATTAATTATTTGTAGTACCGTTCACATTCATCTTTTTGGTTGTTGTAGCACCCATATTTGCAAAGAGAAATTTGTAAGTACTAAAAAATCTCTTCTAGGCCACATTTCGTCAGTATTATTGTAATAGATTCTTGTAAATGGTTGATCTTTAGCATTTTTGGAATTTTTACAAGGTATTTTAATGTCAGTTTTCATGGAGAACCTGTAAACTAGCTTCTTAGCTAAGTGTTCTATCCATGTAAAATAAAGCTATCTATCTAATAAATAAAGCTATCTAAAACCAGCGACCAGCATCTAGAGTGTTTTCCCGCGATGTTGCTCAGAAGCACGCTGCTAGGGCGAATCATGTAAGTAAAGCACACGAAGTATCGAGGATGAAACATCATGATTATTACTCACCTGCAGGGTTGCAGCTGTGTTCTAAAACGTCCAACACTACCGATGAGAAAAGACACACATTGCATCGATAAAAGTTTTGGCAATCTCCCGCCATCTTTAGTGCTTTAGAATTTTACCGTGGAGAGCCTGGCTCTAGTAAGTGTGAACAAAGGGTACAGAAATTTCCGGGGATTCCGGTAAAAGCGAGAAAAAGGGAATATCTCGAAAGGTATTATCATTTTTTTTTTTCGAAAAATTTTCACCGGGATGAACCGTTCCATTTGAATTCTCGCAGAAATTACCGAAAATTTCATTTAAATCAGGAGCTCCACGTTACCAAGACTTTGAAGCACAACTAGTCCCAGACCTCCTAAAAGACCGTAACATTCTTCATAGTCCAAACTGCATTTCATTTCTCCCGCTGCTTGCTGCTATAACGGGACAAGGCACAGTTGATTCCTTTAATATAATAAGACTTCTAAGAACTTAATCTGAAGCAAATAATATAAGTGTCGTTCTCTGGAGTTGTAATCTGAAATCGCAAACAATCCAGCACAGGGCCTACCGTAACAATTCGCCAACAATTATATTGTCTTTGGCGACATAACCTTGCAGCAATAAAATTTGAAAGACCTGGCGTAGAGATTAGCAAGTTGGGAACTGGTTGACTGTGATTGGTTAAAAGTTTCTCGCTCTATTGCTCGTCCGGGAATCACACGGTGTCAATCAAAACTCTAGATGTGTGAAATCAACTTCGTTCCCAGGGTCTCTCATCTTCCCGCTCCCCGGAGGGGGTAGAAAGATAAGAGACCGTGGGAACGAGGTTGGTGTGAAATTGATGTGAAGTGCACCATTAACTACAGCCTCGTTTCTAATGCCAGCAAAACATTTAGGTTTTGACAGGTACATCATCGCAACCTCTAATAGTCTTGGCGCATCTGAGTGGCTTACGTTCTTTGATCTAACAAAATGCTTCACGTACACTTTGCAGAAAACTGATTTCAGTTTAACAACGCAATAAAATAACAGACTACTATTGTATTTTAACCCTTTGATGCCCAAGTGGCCATATACGGCCACTGAATGGTCGTGCTCTTTGTACCACTTGTGACGTCATCAGTTTAAGTGACGCTAAAAATCTCTGCTACTCAGTTTTATACTCAGTCGATGAAACGCAAAAAGATCTTGTAAATGATACCTGAACGGCAATGGTCGGATCAAGTAAACCTGAATAACAGCCAGAAAACCACCGAACTTTTACCCTAAAAACACAAGAAAATCATGGACTTTCCACCGACTGCTACTTTTGGCCAACTCTTTCCTTTCCAAACGAGCTTTGAGGCAAAACTTTTCTCATCGCCGGAAACCGTGATCGTATGGCAAGTTTGACAGCAAAAAGCGAGAACCGAAATGAGAACGAAAGCGACGGGCTTGTGCTCAAAATTTGGAATTGAGCGCATGCCCGAACTCAAAATGCTAGAAAACGACCTCAAACCGAAAGAAACGGCAACTGTCCAAGCTAGAAATCACTTTTCATGAGAATTGGGACGAAAGTGGATCTAACAAGGCCAAAAAAGGCCATTTGCTGCTTAAACATGTCATTAATTCGAAGCTTGTCGGGAGCTTGTTAATGCTGAATAAGATCGAGCCTCTTTGGGAAGACCCGCTTGGTTATGAAAGTAATTATTCAAATTTAACTCAATTTTTGTTTTTCATGCTCATACTCTAGACAGCACACTTAATATAGTTCATGCGAAAAGATATTTAGAAAATTTTATTTCAATCTGAAGAGAGCTCCCCATCAATTATCTACATTTCCTTCAAGGAAGACATTTCACAGCGAAGAGGCAGTAGAGAAGTTATCAAAAGTGATTCGATTGAAGTTGTGAAGTTTTGGAGTTAACCGCATCAGTAGATGCTTAATACAATGAGAATACTTTAATACGAACAAAGCGTTGTGAATATGTAGTATTTTATCAAAAACTCTTCGGGGTCATGTTATTAAGTAAAATACTTTCGGAGCAACTGCATGTACTTTTAGAGAATGCAGGGCGTGACATTTGGAACAATATTAACCAAAGTGGCTCAGCGGCTCGTCAGTCGAGTTAATTAAGATTTAAACAATCTGTAAGGTAAGTGGTCGGCTTGGGGGCTTATCAGTTGCGGAAAATGTTTAATGAACGATAAAGGGATACGTTTTAGTGGCTCGAGGGCTCGTCAGTCGCGAAAAGTGTTAAAAGAACTAGAAAGCTTTATATTTTAGTGGCTCTGTGGCCCGAGCCGTATAAATAACACTTGCCGTGCTTTGTCTGGCTAGTCACCGAGCCACTTAAATTAACAATTACGAAAAAAGTGGCCCAGTATTCTTTAGTTTAGCCATACATGACCATACATTCAAGGCACTTAACCGGGTTGTCGTAATTTAAACGAAACATACGCTGATGACTGTAAACAGCGATGATTGTGGAAGTAAAGTTAACTTTAATTACAAATATATTTCACACCTTGCTGGGTTGATCATTTTATGTGACGAGTGCATTATTCTTTGTGTGGGCGGAGCTATGAAAACTCAGGGGACAGAGAAATCCCTGTGGAAGATTTGAAGCGACGAATCGTATTTCATATCAGAGCTGCGGGAGCTGGTTGCACGAAAGATGAAAAAAATAATATTAGCATTGGTCGGAATTCCGCAAAATCTCGGCTGGGAAATCCTAAAGCATCAAACAAAAAAAAAGCCTTATGAATACTAGTTCCCATTGCTTCTTAAAATTTTTTTCTAAAAGAGCCAAGGGAGTGCCAAAATAGATATTTTTGAAGCCAAAAAATATCACTTCTCTGAAAACCGAAGCATAAGAACAGTTACATTTTCTCTATCAACTTCTCAACTACTGTACAAATACTAAATTTTCTGTCGATTTTTGTATTGTTTTCTGGACATTTTCCAAATTAGCTTTCAAATTTAGCAAAGCGCGGAAAAGTCCCGGATATGTCGTGGCAATAGTAGTAAGTAGATTCACGATTCAAAATTACGTCTCGTGTACAAAAAAAACGACGAGTTCTTTAATAAGTTATTGAATTTAAGCCAGTGGTTTGTAGTCCTTCAGGAGTGAAACGACAACACGGACTTGGCTTTGGAAAAATAAAAATATGCGTTCAAAAAATATTCTCCGCGGAAGATGCTAAGAAAATCCAGTCTTTAACCCTTATCATCAGATGATACAAAACAAAACTTGCTATGGACAGCCTGGGAGCCAGATAGTTTAAATTTGTCATAGAAATACACTGCACCAAAAAGGTGCCTCAGGCTGTTGCAATCTTGAGCGCGCTGATCATGGACAAATTCCCGTCTACCACATCCGACAACGTACGGACATTAAAACCTCCAAAATCCATTAGTTTTGCTTGTTAAGTCATTCCGTCAGAACCATACAAAAGACTGTATTATAAACTCGGTAAACATGGTAAACAGAACCGGAAGCATATCTTTGGAATGTTTAAAAACAGTCTGCTCGCCGCTTCATAACGGTAAACTGAATGACGTTCTTCCTATTCTGGTTTGGTTTAGCTGATAACCTCTTGACGTCACAATATCGTAAACAGGAGCGAAAAGACACGTGCGAAGTTTTGTTTGGCCTAGTTTTCTATGTCAGTGTTTACTCAACGCAGGGTTTATCGAAATCCATCCTGTTACATTTTTCTTGAGTGTTTATGCAGAGTATGGCTAAGTACATGTTGTAAGTGTGGATGGAAGTATATGTAAGCATATGTAAGCAGCGCTGATAAAAATAGTTTTAGGATTCAGTAGTGTTTCAAAAGTGTTAGACAAAACTGTGCCAGTGTAAACGTTCAGTATTTGCACGTACGGTGTGATGTAGTCATTGATAAGGAGAAGTGATTCTTCCAATTTGGGACTAAATACTATTAAAAATTGCAAGAATTTACTAATCAATAATACTATGAAGCACGTTCTGTATAAGACGGCCTATATAAATTTTTTCACGTCACCTTTATTTTAGGTTTTATCACTACCTAGAGGAAAACGGAAAATGAGCGACGACTTTATTTGTCCTAAGCGACGCCGATTGCGATTACCAAACAACAAACGGCAAGAAAGTAACCTCAGTTTAACTAGGAACTGGAAAAATAATAGGAAATGTGAATCTAACCTCTGGAAGATGTCGGTGACCTCTCGTCAATCGAGAGAGTGGGAGGCCTGCATTCGAAACAGCTAGAAAAAGACAAACAGTAAACAAAGTCTAGTCAGTTCAAGGGCATACTTTTAAAGAATTCCTATTATAATAAAGCATTTTTTGCCTAACATATTTTCTTGAATCGTATGAATGTTTTGCAGACGAAATTCAGTCTTTGTACCTTTGCCGTGAGAGGAGGACGGTGGTGTGTGTATCTTAGGGGAGGGGGGGGGGGGGGGTGTGTTGTAGTGTTGTAAGAGGTGGGGAACAAAGAGAGGTCTTAAGGAAGCGAGTCCTGTAAATTCAATACTCCTTCAAGTTCAATTCCTACACAAATAATGTTACATCTCTTATCCCAGATTCGCGCTTGGGTTCAATAAACTTGTTCAAATTAACATTTTTTTTTTCCTATTCATCTCGGTAGTTGAAGCCAAAGTCAGTGTGGCCATAATATGTAAGTCTCTTGGCTGTACAGTTGGTACAATTTCGTATCGGTTGTACAAGGTACATAAAGTGGGTTTATACAGCTATTTTCAAAAAAACCGAACAGACTGTTAAATCAAAATCATTAAATCGTTGCCAGTAGTACGTGTGGCATTGTCTACCCTGGGGTAGTGATCTAACCTTTTGCAATTGAGCAATACTTTCATGTTCAGATTTTGTTGCCAGCGATTGAGCGGTTCCAAGTGTTATGTCTGGTGATAAATATTTTGTTTAAGACCATTGAAATGAAAGCTACTCGTTTACTTTCAAATAATGTTGGTTGTTTATTGATAAACTAACCAGTCAGATTTTTCCAATTTTCAACTTAAACCATGGTTGAAAAAAATAAATTAGTTTGACCCTACCTAACCTAACCTTTCAATATGTAATTGATTTCGTCTCCAAAACGTGCCAGATGAAATAACCAAAGCTAAACAGGACGCTGTCTGACCACAATTAGATTCTAGATTTGCCACACTTCCTTTGCTACTTGTTTCAACGGCACACCTTTTTGCTCTCTTTCACTTTATTTTGAAATTGCCTTGGTATTTCAATCATTGCACCGCCAAAACGGCGACTTTCTAGACTGATCCCAAAAGATTAAAACAGAGATGTATTAATTTTTCACTTGGTCAAACACGAGCGAGCAACCTTCAATTCGCGATCCTTTTACCAGAGGGGAAGGTACACAAAATCCCTAAGTGGTTTTGAGAAATTGTCATCCTGCTCCACCAAAATTCTCACAACTCACAATTAACATTTTAACCTAGATGACAAAGATTGCCGTGCCAGTATTACTTACCTATTACAAAACCATGCTGACAGTCACGCTTAACACGTGACTAACCAATGCTCCATGCGCTTTTAGATCAGGTATGCGCGACAATGCGCCCGTGTGTGCCTTAATTATAAAACACTTTTCTTTCAACATGAATATTTATGAGCTAAAAATAGCACCAGATAACACAAATGAGAACCACAAAAAGTGTTTTGGACGTGTCAATTTGATTGTCGGTTAACTAAAAAAATTAAAAATTGGGCTGAAGAAAAGGCGGGTAAACTTGTGTTTAATAAAATGGCTCTTCTTTTCCTTTAAGCTATACATCAGCGTGCGTTTTTTGCTTTAATCTGAATTGGAACAGGCTTAAATATACGTAAATTGTGCACATAATCACGACCTTTTTTGGATAGATACCGTCTTGTGAGTCCTATACGTTGTTGTAGATAAGGTTCAACTAAGAACTGAGAATTGACAAAATTGTGACGTCAAAACTGTGGAAAGAGAAAAAAATTAACACAGGAGCCGTTAGGTTGATGACCTTATCACATTTTGATGTACTCTGGGATCAGAACAGACTCACGGCAAAAATAACAATAATGCTTTGCATGTCTGTCGTCCAAAGGATAGCAACTACGAATAAATCTAAATGAGAGAATAATTCAACTAAATACCATTGCGAAATGTCGCGTTTTTAACTGACAGCTCGATGTGCAAAATTAAGTAATAGCAAAAAATTGGGCAGACATTTTTGTTCGATAGCCGAGAAATAAAATATCGCCTAAAATTCAACTCATAAATGAAATTATAGCACTCTCACCTATATTCTCTTACAAGGGATCTGTTTGCTTTGTACGATAAGTCTCTATAGTGCTATAGTTCTAAATTCTTATTGTCGTCACGAACGTTTTGAAACACACACATTGAGGAATTGCCTGGACCAGAATTTATTTTTTTACCAAAACGAAGCCACGAAGTGAAGCGGTAAAACACGAATACTAAAGAAACGATTAATGAAAAGTAAATCTAACGTTTGAGTCCCTTAAACAAGCAAACGGCCAGCAAAGCTGCCACCTGAACACTGCTAAACTAAAATTTAATTTACTTGGATAATATAACTATCTACAATATACAAAGTGAAACTAACAAGTACAACAGATACTGACACGCAAGAAAAAAAAAGCCAAATTCTTGAGCTTACACTTCTGATATTATAGTCCACTAGTCCACAAATATTGATTATGACGTCATAAGAACAAATCTGCCAGGAAAGTCGCAGAGCAACTCTATAGTTCTGAATTATTTTTAACTAAGTAACTTTTAATTCTGCGTGACCATTGGACATGCAACCCACGCACGCAATCTTCGCTGGGTTGGTTGCACATGCTGGAGGCCATAACGGTATAACTAGGCCGCTTGATATAACTGACGAAAATTCAAAACACGTGGCTTTTTCTCTTTACTTATTCTGTGATCTTAACTTTATCAAAGAGCCTTGGAAAAGCTTTGATCTGTTGCGAGAAAATAGCACATAATCTTAAATTTAAATTTAATTATCAGATTTGAAGGCCACTCTTCCTTTTTACCACTTTTGTGTCAGCTCTAGCCTTCTTACCTCTATTAGAAAGTTGTCATTGCCTCTTATCACTCTTGATATTGATTTCCTGTGACACATTTCCTCGTTTAAATCCTTTTAAATAAGACTAATGAAAGACACAACTTCAGAACAAAATGCGGTCAAACCAAACCTCAAGACTGGACAAATGACGAGGTTTGGCTAATCGTTTTTATTAGTGAAAAATCCTAAGCATGCTGAATCCTCAGCGGAAAGTGTGGTTCGCCATTTCGTTTTATGCGAATTGCCTTCTCGCGTGTGGTTTCCCGGAGGTCACTAGGCTGCCAAGGAGTTAACTTGCAAATAAGTTGCAAAGAGATTTTAAATTGCTTGAACACGTTAATGAAAATTATTTCACTACATTCTGTGAATTATTGAATTATTTTCTCTCAGCATTTAATGAAGAGTTTTTTTTGCAATCGTGCAAAGAATTAGCCTTGACAATTAATGTATTGTCCAAATCCAAATAGGTTATATTAAGCCTTGCTGAGTGAGAAAAGAGTTTCATGCTTCAGATCTAAATTCTCAGATATGTTATACATCCACAAATGATGATTATAATGCTAGAGAAGTTTCAATTGGACGTCATAAGGCTTAATTCGCCATCACACCTGTTTTAAGTTTTCAGCTTTGCCAGGAAAAAGGCAACATATTCTTAAAATGATTGAAAAGTGAACGAGAATCTTAAATTTCAACAACAAAGAAACTGAAAGAAGAAAATCCTGTCAAAATGTGGGTTGACCGGCCGGCGACATGTCGAAACAAGATTGCTGTGGAAACCACCCAAAACAGGAACAGCGAATAACACAACATACACACACTGAACTATTTTCAATTACATAACTTTGAATTCCGCGTGGCCATTCCACATGCACCCCACGCATGCCGCGCCGCTGTTGAGTCAGCACACGTGGCGTGAGTATAACCATCATAGTCTCAGAAAAGAAGATTCAAATACGCGGCTTTTTTTTTTCTTTTCTTATTCTGTTACACTAAGTTTACCAAATTTGGAAAAGTGTTGTAGAATAACTGAAAACAATTTTGAGATAATAACATAATACTCACAAGTTTTAATAAGCATTATATAAGATTTAAAGGAATTTCGAGGGATTACTCATGCTTCTTCGCCAACCTTTGAACCTTATTCAGCTCTATCAGACACTCTGTCAATGCCTCTTATCAGTCCTAACCATTTATTTCCTGCGACATATTTCCTTGTTTAAATCCGTTTTTATAAGACAAAGGAAAGGCAAAACTCCAGAACTGAACGCGTAAACGAAGTCTCATGACTGAACAAAATATGAGGTATGACTGATGGCCTAGCTTCCTTAGTGTAAAATCCTAAACATACTGAAACCTCAGCGAAATGTGGAGTTTTTCGTGAATTGCGTTCCCGCGTGTGTCCTGGAACTCTGTAGGCTAGCGCTTGCTAAAGAATCTACTGACAAATAAGTTGTAAGAAGATTTTAAATTACTCAAGCCCGTGTAAAAATGTGAATTATTGATTTTTTTTTTCTGGCAGCATTGAATGTAAGAAGCTTAAGGCAAGATCTGCAAGCAGCTTTTCTTGTAGTACACACATTGGATTGACAGCTTCAACATTGCCACGTTTTCTTGGCCGAACACAGTCGCAAGTATGACGTAATAACCGTCAAGTCAACGGCAACGGAGCGTCCACACTGCAACCGAGAAACTTGAAAACGCAGCTTTATTTTTATGTTTAGGTCTAGCGTCCACACTAATCCGTCACGAAAATTCGAGCTTTTTCGAAAACGCTCTTCAAACCGGAGGAATTTGAAAACGCCAGGTTTTTGATTTCGTATGGAAGGAAAACATTTCGAAAACGATGGCGTCAAGATAATCAGATGTTATTCCCTTAACCAGGTTTTCCTCACACACAAATCCAAAATGGCCGGTGATTCTTGCGTTTTTAAATTCCTTTATTGTGGTGTGGACGGAAAACACTTGATTCGCTTTCAGAGTGAAACCTCTGTTTTGAAATTCCTTCGGCGTAGAGTGGACTAATTTAAATCGATTTAAAGCCACAAAAATTCCTGATCATTGAGTTCAATCTTCTTCCACATACATAAAAGGGGCTATATATTCAAAGATCTCAACTTTTGGGGGAACTTTTCGGAGTGGTCCTTCGTGGTTAACGGCTAATAAGTGTAAATTAGCGTTGTTTTAAACTGTGCAAACATCGATTCAACAAACACAGATGGAAAATCCATCACAGTTAATAATAAAAAAAAAAACTATTCACTAAGTATTTTCCCATCAAAGATTGTTTTCTGTTAGAGTGTTCTTTCCCATGACATACAACAAAGCTTTTAAAGCAGGAAACGACAAAAAATACCTGACTATGCAAAGCCAAGATAACTGACTTTTCTAAACAGAAACAGTTGTCACATTCATAAACATGAAGCGAAGCATTTCCGTCAGATGTTGAAAACAAAGCTCGGAGTTCAAACAATGAAGAAAAGGTCCGTCATCTTTGATTAAAATTACGTTAAATGCAAAGGGAATTGGGCAAACAGTGTTAAAAGCATTGTAGTATTAGTTTGTTCCTTTAGATGAAGCTAATTAAGCACAAAGCAACAAGACTAAAGCCAAAAGATGTGCAGAGAATTAATAATTCTCACTGCGTAAGAGGCTAGAGAGCTTAGCTCTAAGCACGAGTCTTGTGAAAAAAAAAAACGTAACTTCGAGTCGGCGGCTTCGTTTAAGGCTTGAGGTAAGCTGATTAGTAAAAGAAAGGAACTTTAAATAGGCACTTTCAAGTGCCAAATGTTCCAACAATTTGCGAAAATATAAATCAGGACCATTTTGAAATAAAAATTAAAAAATAATGAAAAAAAAAATCCTCTAACTGTTCTATCAAAGGTCATTTATCGTGTAGCAATCGAAAACAGTTCTTATAAAGACCAGAGTTGTTTTTGTTTTTCAAATTTCTATATTGGTAGAAGTTTTCAATCATGCATACCAGGCAATCTCGATTTCACGGACGAACATTCTCGAACATTGTTTCCGCAAAATGATGAGATCATCGGATATTAGCAGGGCGACTTTTACTCCTTATCTCTTTAGTTTTTCAGTGCAAATTCCTGGGGAACTACAGTAATTTAAGAGGTCACCGTCTCGTGCTCACACGTTCTTAAGCAGGAAATAGTTGAGACGCTTAGAGATTCCGGCAAAAGTGCGTTGGATGGAGAATGATTTAATGCGTTCGTTAGTTTATAAGAGTTCAGTACTGCGCACGACCGACAAATAACTAGTTTTGTTTCAATGGTAAGGACATATTGTGTTTTCTTTGCGCGTAGAAAGGTCAGGATATTTTGGTAATAAATAGCCTCTCTTACGAAAACACCACTAATTATACAAACAGAAAAACGCAGCGTCTTACTTAGAGTATAAACGGTCTTAAAAAAAAACCTTTTTAAAACTCGTTCAAAAATGTTTCTATGCTTAAAACATTTAAGGCAAGATTTGAAAACTTTTCTTGATGTTATGAAATTGAAGTCGTTATGTCATGTCTCTGCCCTCTTGTTATATAATGACAAACTCAACGCAAGGGTTTGCAATCAATACGTTTGAACACTTTTAATACTTGAAATTCAAACTACTTTATACGTTATACTCGATATATTAAGTTAGACTGAATTCTAAGTTCTTTCAGGCTATAGTTAAGGCATCTCAAAGATAAACCGCCATTAATTCCTTAGAATGATACATAACTTCTAATTTATACAAGTCGGCTCCGCTTAACTGATTTGCGCGGATTCGATTATATTTACAAACACTTTACGGACTAACATAAATAGGTGTAACTCTGTTCGCTTTTGTCCATGATCAACTTAGCTGTCTTAGAAGACCAGCTGCGTTCTGTACATTGTCACAATTCCGTGGAACATAAACTTGAGCTTCGAAGTTCGCTGAAGTCAAACGATGATACATCCAATTCAAGTGAATTGGATTTGGGCGCTCTGATCATCTTCGTCTTTACAGAGTCTTTTGTAATAGTTATTACACCTTCACTTAATGATCTTTTGTAACCCTCGGTTGGATAATTCGCTGACTGTTGAAGTTCAGAGTGTGATACCGTTGAAATAAGAGTTTCTTCCCCTTGTGTCTCCGTAAGAGAATCTCTTCGTATCATGTTTTCTAAATTTGGTCTTGGCTCTGTTCCTTGGGAAAGCTTCCTTCGATTCCTGGCGCTAAATCCCATATCTTCCAGGATGTCGTATTTCTCAAATCCTCCGCAAAGAGCTGTGTATACGAAGAGAAAATAATACAGTGAGCTTCAGCGTTTAGGAACAATTAAAGAGAAAATGCAAAAAATTCGACTGTACGTGTCGGAAATCTTCTTATGACATTACGGCAATAGAAAAAGACGTCTATAAACCCTTTCACGAATTTTCATTTGCTAACTTGAAACAAAAGCTGAAAATTATGTTAACTTCTTCTAATCTTGCCTCAAAGGTTGTACCCTAATTTCAAAATTTGGTCTCCTTCGTCTGTAAAACCTAGTACTGAAGAGTTCAACAATGTTAACTGGGAAGTTTAGTCTAAACTGCCTTCGCTCTCAAACAGGAAGTTTTTACTGGCTGTAGTGTTTTTCTCGCTTTCAGTTAAGGTTCCCGGATGGTGTTCTTAGCAAGGACTTTACAACTCTAACAGAAACGAAACCATTCCCCATCAATTCAATGGAAATTGTATGAAGACGATAATCAACGCCGCCAATACCGATTGAATAAATCTTAGTCATGCCATACCTGATAAGCGAAAGGCGATGTCGTGCCAGTTTCCAGATTTCTCCGCCTTCATTTTTTTTTTAGCCAGTTGCATACAACGAAACAAGAAGAAGCGTACTGATCAATGTGTTTCACAACGAGCAAAAGTAATCAGGTTGTCTCGATTTAGCTGTGATTTCTTCAAGGGCAGATGTCTATCTGATGTGTTTGCGACTCGCTATTTATACACCTTTCAGGCAAAGTGCAATGATGGCCTGTCGACGAATCGAATTTGTGGGAACTTGACCTTTAACATGCTTTCCTGTTTCAGTTGGCAGACATCATTTCGGCTAGTATACTATTTTAAGACAGGAAACTTTGTCTAGTGTTACATGTGGTTTATTACTGACGTAAATTCAACGAAAATTTGTGAACGACGATTCTTTTTTTTCCGTTTCTCTAGCTATGAGATCCTCGCCCCATCCCACGGTGGTATTTAAAAGGATAGTCAGCGAACTGACAACTATTGTTATATCGACCGTGGAGGTTTTCTTGATGAATCTATCTATTAAACTATTTCTAACAATTACGCGGCTGCGAGATATCTCTGCATACCATCTATAGATCTATTCCTGAATCACTGCTTAACTAATTAAAAAGTTCCTTTTACAGTTATGGATTCCAAGTCTAGGGGGTCTTTGCTCCAGTGAAAATGCAGCTTCTTAGGAGCTCGTAAACAAAGCGAATAATCTTTCCGGCCTTAGCCATTTCTTGAATGTCAGAGAAACTGAGCGTAGAACTTGAAAATCTAAAAATGCAAAATCTCTTCAAGAGATGGATTTTATCGTGTAAGGATTTCCTGCAAAAAGCATCGCATTCCTTGGAAGAGAAAGACAACCGCAAAATAACTCAAGGAGGCCTAGTAGCGATATAAGAAACTATACAGTTTTCAGATAAACTCTTCTTTTAACGAGGCGGCCATTTTCAAAGACAAAAATAGAATCCTTAGACAGATTCTTGCACGTGATAGGATTCTCAGAAAAATTTTCCAAAAGGAATTCAAACTGAAAAGCAAAGAAAAAAATTTACGAATATCTCTACATTTGACCTTGAGCTTCAGGAAAAACGGAAGTTTCAATTTTCTATAGTGCCTTTTTACCCGGACACATTAGCCTTGTTATCAAGCTATCTTTCACAGCTTTACCGTTTTGGAAAAGGTCGTAATTACTTACATATGAGCAATTTGCGTGTCTTTCATCCTGTTCCACTTCAGAAAAAAGCATAAGGCACACACTGATTGAAAACTTAAAGAAGAAGGGACATTTCTGTAAAAACACTTTCTTTTCTACTGTCCCTATAATTCCGCCACCTCATAGTTAACCAACAAGCTTATTGACACACGCCGAAAAGGGATTTTTATTGTTTCTTTTATTTTATCTCGTGCCTTTGCTCTTAGGTTACTAGATTGTCAAATGTAAACTATTTTTGATTCATAATATTGTTGTTGAAAGAGAAGAGGTTTATAATTAAGATACACAGAGGCGCATTGTAGGGTATACCTGAGCTTGTTTACATCGAGCGTTGGCTAGTCACATGTTAAACGTGATTGTCTGGTTTTGGGATAGGCTATTAATATTTTCCACGAGTGAATAATTAATTGGCTTATATGCTGGCAAGACGGTCTTTGTTGTCGAGGTTAAAATGTTAAATCTCCCAAGCGATTATTTTAGATTTCTTTCAATGTTGTTTGTGAGAATTTGTTGAAGCCGCAAGGCAATTTCCCAAAGCCACTCCACGATTTTATTTACTGTCTCTCATCCCTGGTGAAATGATATGATGGCGAACTTGAAAGTTGTTCGCTCGTGTTGGACAGAGCAAAGTTTTAATGCATCTCTGAATCTTTTGGGATCAGTCTTGTTAATCAGAAAGTCGCCGTTGTGGCGGTGAAATGTTGAAATACCAAGACAATTTTAAAATAAGGCCGAAGGATATCAAAAAGGTGTGCCGTCAGTTAACAAGGGAAGCGCGGCAAGTCTAGAATATTGTGGTTAGACACCGTCCTTGGTTATTTCATCTGGCAAGTTTTGAGATGGAATCAATGAAATATTGTAAGGGTAGACAGGGTCAAAATTAAAAGAGAGTTGGATTATTTTCAAACTGATTGATTTATTATTTTTTTGCTTGTTTGTTTGTTTTTAGACCCAAATTGGAAGAATGCTCTTTTTTCATTTGCTTGGCATATATATCGAAAAACAAGCAGTGTTACGTGGCTTTATACAAGACTAGTTTGATTCTCAAGCTAAAGAACTAAATTAAATCATTGTGCAGCATAATCTAAGTATGATAGAACTGCACAATAGCTTCCATATGAATGGTCACTCTCATTCAGCACTCGTTCAACCAAATTAAAAGTTATAATTACCCCTTATACAGCGGAATGTGTTGCTCAATTCTTTTTTTTTTTAACATACCTGTTTCAAACATAGTTGTATAAGCTGACTAGAAGTACCTGTACAACCGATTCGAAACTGTACGAAATGTACTGCCAAGGGACCATTATAGCCCCACACTTTGGCTTCAGTTCGGTACCGAGCTAAATAATAATAAAAAACTTGAGCAGGTGTATTGGCCCTAAGCATAAATCTGGGAATAGAGATTAAACATTCTTTGTGTAGGAATTGGAACCGGCTTAGAGGAGTATTGCGTTGAGGCTAACATAAGACTTGTCGTATCTTGAAAAACAAACAAAACAGACAAAAACAAAGCAAAAACAGGATTTCAATGTTAAATGGACGTGACAAAACAGTATATTTACGAGCTGGCTTTTCTTCTGCACACTACGTTTTCTTATCACCACAATTAACTTCCCTCTAGACTTCAAGAATTTCAGAGTTCTTTTGTAACCTTTACTAGGCATTCGAACAAACTTAATGCAACGAATTAAGCTGCATTATGTGGAAAGTGCATTTTAATATTACTACACTGGTAGAGTGAACAAAATGACAATTCCATGTTAAATTGTGCGGCTCAAAAATAGGCATAGTCCAGCATTTTTGTAATAACAACACAACAATGGTTATTGAAATCGACTCGATGAGAACAAAAAAAAACCCTCCCCACTTCGCATGGACAAGATACAAAGGTTGAACATCGCCGCTTTACAAAATGTTCATACGATTAAAAAAGCTTTATTAAAGAAAATACTTAATTATCTTTATTCGATTAGGAATTTTCACCCTAATGGTCTTAGAAGTGACCTTGACTGACTAGACTTTGTTTACCGTTTGTATTTTTCTAGGTGTTTCGAATACAAACCTCCCACTATCTCGATTGACGAGAGGTCATTGTAAGCTTTCGGAGGTTAGATTCAGATTTCCTGTTGATTTTATTTTAGTTTCCACAGCCGTGGTTACTAGTTACCGGTTGCTGTTTGGTGATCCCGATCGGCGTCGTTTAGGGTAAAATTTAGTGGGTCGCTTATTTTCCGTTTTCCTTTGGTTAGTGTAAGAAGAAAGGGTGACGTGAAAAAATGTATTTCCATCGCCTTAAAAACAGAACGTGCTTCATAGTCTTATTGATTACCGAATTCTTGCAATTTTTAATAGTATTTAGTCCCAAATTGGAAGAATCACTTCGCCTTATTAGTAACTATATCAAGCTTTCGTGTTTTTAGAATATGATCCTTAATAAAAAAAAAACTGAACTATTTTTCTTTTTCACTTGCACAGTTTTGTCTAACACTTTCTGGACACTACTGGATTCTAAAATATTTTTCTAATAGCTGTTTACAATATCAACACTTGCAACACTTAGCCATGCTCTACTTAAGCACTCAAGAAAAATGTCACAGGATGGATCTAAGTTAGATAAACCCAGCATTAAATGAGCACTGACAAGGAAAACAGGCCAAAGAAACATGTTTCCCCGCTTCTGTTTACGACATTGTGACGTCCAGAGGTTATCAGCTAAACCAAACCAGAGTAGGAAGCACGTCATTCAATTTACCGTTATGAAGAGGCGAGGAGACTGTTTTTGAACATTCCATAAATATGTTTGCGGTTCTGTTTCCCTGGATTTGAGATCATAAAATGGTCTATTGTATCCGACGGAATAACTTAGCAAAACTAATAAATTTTTAGAGGTTTTAATGTCCGTACATCACAGGTGTGGTACACGGGAATTCTTCCTTGATCACAACCCAACGTTCTACCACCCTGCATCTCTGAGAGACATTTTTTTAAAAGCTAGCCGGTATTCCTCTGACAAATTAAAACGATTTGGCTCCAAGGCTGTCAGTAGCAACTCGAGTCGCTTCATGATAAACTTTTTAAGACTTTCTTTTCTTATCGGCGCATAGTTTTAATTTCAAGCGACAGAACCGAGTCAGCGCTTTCGGTTCACTCTTGAAGGATTAATTCAATAAATTTATCAACGAAGGCGACTTTTTTATTTGCTCATTACGCGTAATGTTATGATCATGAGTCGTGAACATTTTATATTTTGTTATTCCATGGCATAGTTTTGGGTCCTGAACTGTTAGAGATGTCAGAATTATTAGAGAGCTTTGAGCCAACCACGACGACGCCACTAAACAAAAGGTTCATTAATGAGCAGAGCAATGGTTCTGCACGTGCGTTAAAAATCTTTGTAGCCTGATAAATGCGAACTAGGACGGCTTTTTTCGTATTTCCAATTGTAAATGAATGCTGTCATTGCATGAAGAGATCTCGACAGCAAATTTCGCTGCTAAATTATAAATTTATTTTTGTCTAGGCGTTAACCTCGGTGTCCCCGTCGTCGTTTTTTAAAGCTCCCTAATATGATAATCCGAAGAGGGGTGCTTTTCTATCACGCTTATCATATTTGCTTAAGTTTATAGTACTCTCATTCCATGAATTGAATTAGGTGTCGCTCGTCTTTATTATTTTTCTTTGTCTCATTATAGGCAGCTAGTAGCGGATTAAGTAATTGCCATTGTTACTGAATCTTCTCTAATGTCTAGGACTAAGTCTTCGCCAGAAAGAATAGTTGGTCCGAGACTCCTCACTTCCAAATTTGGTCTAGTGCAAAATAACCTCTGCAACCTATTTTCATCAAAACGTGAGAATATTGTTATTCCGTTGGGTGTTAGCCATGCTGCAACCTTTTAAAATGAACAACGTATAACCTGATTAGCAGTTACGCGGGGGACGCCATCTTAACATAATAACATTAACGCATGGATTAAGCGCTGGCGCGATGATAATGTGCTTGTTCTTGTGATAAGTTTCATAAGCTTTAGCTGCACTTATTTTGTTCATCTTGTTTGTTTACATTCACAAACTCGTTCCCAGTTCATTTTTAAATTTGGACGACTGAATTTTTCAAGATGACTGCAGTTTCGTGCATATAAATGTCAAACGTTCTAAACTGCTTACACTGTTTATAAAGACTTTGCTTTGTTGGACTGGCCAGTGTGGTTGAATATCCAAAGCACCGAGTGTAATAAATCCGAATGGATTTGACTTAAAAGAATTGGATAATGTAATGAATGTATTTTCTGGATTTACAAGTGCGTCCACTTGATAGACCAGACGAAGACTAGTTTGAACGACGACGCAAAAAGCTCCGAAACAAACTTAAAGTCTTAACAGTGATTTAGATGAACTTGATGGAAGTAGGACGAGATCTTATTCCAACTAGAACATTTCAACACCACAACCATATCCAAGTCTGCGTCCTGTGCGACTCAAGTTTCAGTCCTCTAAAGTTTTGAGAAAACCTCATGCAACAGTAAATCGCATCTAACCCAGCGTGAGCAGGTCAAGAACGCAAAAAATATTTATAGCTGCAGTGAGAAACGTGTTTCACTTCCATTTATACGCTTCTATAAGAGAAGTGTTGTCTTAAGATAGAAAAGATATTAATAATTACCCCTTTGATCTTGAATATTTTCCTTCTTCTAATTAAGAGGGTCTCGACATATCCTAAGCACGCATCTTCCTCAGAAAACCCTACAACCGAGCATAATCCTATTTAATTAATATGTAAGTGCGTCTGAGGTCAAGACTCTAGCTATTTGTCTCGTGAAAGGTCAATTTGTAATTTGGCATTTGTTCATTTTGTTCTCGCGTATACTTATTTCGTTTAAAGTTTCATGCCGTTGTAACGGTGGAATGTGGAACCGATACAGCCAGTCTGTAATTCATACGATTCTCGAATGAGATATTCCATCAGTCCAAAAGTCAATAAAAGCAGCCTGGAAGACCGGTGAAAGAGCAAGGAGAATTCCAGATGCTGGTCTTAAGGTGCATTCGTCTTGATCTTACTGTATACTAAAACTACAACTTCCTGTCGCCAGATTAAAAACTGATCTTGACTAGGATTTTTTTTCCTGTTTGTTTTCATCGGACGATGCAGGATATACGGCAAGAACGTTCACTTATGCACCCGTTATTTGAAACCCCCACTTCCAACTATTAGGGGATACCCGGAGCATTCACTTTCTCAGCCAGTGAATTGCAGTGAAAGCCCTGTCTTGCACGGAAAATATTCAAAGTGAACTCCCTCGCCCTCTACTGACATTAGCCATAATACTGAGTTCTTTACTTGCAAGTAGATTTTATAGATCATTTTCACTGTCATGCAATAAAAAAGAGAAATCAGTCAAGAAATTGTGATGTTATAGGAAAAAAAGAAAGAAGACACTTCTCCAAGTTTTGAGTCTCTGCGTTTTCCCAAACTTAAGATATTCGTCGAAATGTTTCGCAGAAATTTACAGAGCCCAGTATGAAAACGTGGTAGGAGGCTGATTATCTGTACCGAGCAAAGAAGCATTTACATTAGAACTTTTCCTTATGCTTTAACTTCTAAAAAGGTCATAAATCATGAGATACGTACATATTTTTTCTACAAACGCGATCGTAGCTCTGTGTCACGCACAGCCATAAATCTGGAATTCAAAATGCGTCGGTTTCCAAACGGAGCAAACTAACAAGCTGAAAAATTGCAGACAGAAATATATATACCGTCTCTTATGCCTGATGAGGAAAAAAAAACCTTGGTGGCCTTTTAGTTTTGGATTTTAGGAAATTAAATGTCACGCGAAAACGATCTATTGTTTTCTGAGGATTTTTCTCATACCACTAAAGTATAGATTACATATTTTTTCCCTTCCTCTTTGTTTTCTGCTTTTTTTTCTATTGAAAATTAGAATAAAAAATCACTTTTAATAATAGTGCACTGCTTACGCAGATTATGGCATATTGTAACACCCCCAATAATGTATGATAAACAATTTTTTTTGTGGGTGAATACTAACCTGGGCAAAAACATTTTCCTGGCAAAACTGTGTCCTCTGTCATCCCCACGCACGAGTACTGGAACCACTTCAGCCTCCATGTTTTCTGCGAACATGCAACTTGAACGCGAAACACGAAAACCCCGCTCAAACCCCCGCGCATTGTAGAGCGAATCCGTGAAAAAAGGTGCATTGACTACAGGGGAGCCTAAATCGAGTGAAAATGAGGTTAAAACCTCCGGTGCGTCCCGGGTTTCCCCCGACAGGGACGCGGGGGTTTCAAATGACTCGTGCATTATATTTACGGAAATTAGAAAACTTGACGAGAAACGTCCGCTGCGTGAATAAGTTAGTGTATCAGTAGCTTCCCTTGCAACCCAATTCACTTCTGAGTATGTAATGAATGATGCTGAGTTATATTTCAAAATTTCGACATGAAGAAATCCCTAAAGAACAGAAGCGTCATAGATTCAGCTTCTGAAAAAAAAATTAATAGCTTACTTTGGAAATGAACAGTGCGTAAAAGACCTTCCTGTATCTTCCTGCGAGTCAAATTGTTAAGATTCCAAAGTTTTATGTCTTTTTTTTATTTAACAGCTACCCAGTTAAATAAAATTACATTGAACCACACTGCGCAGGCTTGGTTCAGCTGAAAAGCAAGGAAGGCAAACAAGAAAAGGTATTTGTAACAAACCGAATAATAATCATTTTTCATGCGCTCAGTCCCCCGAGAAAGGAGAATATTGGCGCCCCTCTTAAAATAGCGAGTTCTCCCCAGCCCCTCATAAATCACAGGAAGTATGATCGACCTGGAGGCTCCTGGATCGACTTACTAATCTATACTGTAGTACTTTTCGAAGGAACTGAGCGCTGAGAAAATCCCCTCGAAGATCTGATCGACAGTGTGTATTTCAATGAAAGAAAACTGGAATGTTATCGCCCTGGGCACTCCTGAGTTATTATGCAATAACGAAGATGCTTTTCTTCCTCTTCAAGGATTGGATTCACTTCAATTATTTCCGTTCAAAGGCTAAACCGATTACACAGAGGAATGGGATGCACTTAAAAACAATAATAATAATACATATATATTTTGCCTCTTCTCCACTTCTCCAGGTCTGAAACAACAGCTTCCTAAAGAAAATAAGTAGCAAACATTGTCTCACTTTGAATGTATCTAAAGTGGTTGCTTGACCTGCTTACAACATTTGATAATAGCTACAAAGTTAGTTTTAGTCAACTGAATTGCCATTAAGATTCTGGTTGAAACTGCTAGGAATCTTAAAACTAGAAAAAATGGTGTTCAAAGGTTTTGAGATTGACGCTGTTTTGTCCACCTGAACAATTTTCTTGAAAATAACAAACTTTTTAAATGCGTCCGCAGATGGATATGCAGTGTCGAGACTATTGTTATTTCGTTGAGTGGTAACCATGTTGTAAATTTTCAAAGTAAACAACACACAAACTATTTAACATTATACGGGAGACGCCATCTCAACATAATTAAGTTTAAGTATGGATTTGGCGCAACTTTAATTGGCCTGACTTCCTAAAGCTTCTAATATGATAATGTGCTTTTTCTTGTAATGAAGTTACTAAGCTTTGGTTGCACTGACTTGTTTACATTCACAAGCTCGTGCATAGCTCACTATTACACTTTGGAGGCTGTATTTTTCAAGATGACTGCAGCTTTATTTTATTTTCTTGTTATCTGCCGCAACCTTGCAAAAAATGTACACCATTTACATACACTTCTACTAAACTAGCACTGGTGGCTGACAATCCAAATAATGCGTATGTATGTGAATTAATACAATTGGATAATGTAATAAATGTATTTTCTGGATTTACAAGTGGGTTCACTTGACAGACTAGACGTAGCCTAATTTGAACGAAGACACAAAAAGCTTGGAAACAAACTTAAAGTCTTAACATTAATTTAGCGGAACTTGATGGAAGTAAGCCATGATCTCATATTTCAACACAGGAAACCGTATCCACGTCTGCGTCCTAAGCGAGTCAAGTTTCAGGAATCAAGTCTTCAAAAAACCTCATGTAAATAAAGTATTGTAATATTACACAGTGTGCGCAAGTCAAAGACGGAAGAAGGAACGAGCGCTTATTAAGTGAAGTAATGTCATGATGATGTAGAAAGGATATTTAAAATGGCACCTTAATTCTTGGAAATTTCTCGGAAAACACTACAACGGAGCATAGTCCAATTTAAGTGCGCCCGCCTCTGGGTGCTTGTGGTGTGGAAGGTCGTGATTTTGTCAGTCAGTCTGTAAGTTAGTCCAATCTCGAATGTAATATTTCAGCACCAAAAGTCTGCAAAAACAGCTCGTCGGGACTGGTTGAAGAGCAAGGAGCAAGGAGAAGCTGGGCTTAACCTCCCTTCGTCTTGATCTTATTGTGTTTAAAGCACGAATTTTAACTAACCCTACAACTTCCTGTTGGTCGCCGGATTGAAAACTGATCTTGACTAGGAAGACAATTATTAATGAGAAGCAGACGGATATAAATTACATCTCAAATTTAGGGAAATTTAAGAAAATGCGACCACAAATCTTCTTCAGCTGCTGAAATATTACTGTGTAGCTAGCGAATGATCCCTTCCTTTGCAACCCAATTTATTTCTGTCTATGGAATGAACTATGCTGAGTTATATTTCAAAATCTCGACATAACTCATGAAGATATCCCGACAGAAATATCCAATTTTCAGCTTCTAAGAAAGACAAATGATACCTTAGTTTAGAAATGAACTTCCTGTAATCGAATTCTCAAGATTCTAAATTGTATTAATTTGATTTTATCATCTAACCAGTTAAATAGCAAAATTGATGAATCACACAGGCTAGCTTGAATTAGTTCAGCACCAAGGAAGTCAAACCAGTAAATTATTGTAATACCGTTTATATTTCACTCCCACGAGGAAGTTACTGTACCTTAATTTACCCACGCGTAATTTAGACTGATCATCTGATCATAGAAAGATTTGATTCCAGGTTTCTAAGAATTTTCGCCCACACTTCAATGTATACTAGCTCTCAAATTAATTCCCTCCATTTTGGGGAAAATAGATGATTCGGTCCCTCCCAAAATAGCCACGTTCTCGCCACCCACTCGATCATAAATCTCAAGGTAAGAGTGAGCCAGAGGGTATTTAACATGGATATGTAGCTTATACATGGCGTGAAGTGAAATCATCCCCTTGGTTTTGCATGTATGACCGACTCAATGGCTTACACAAGTTCTTCAAGGAATTGAGAACAGAGTGAATCCTTTCGAAGTTCGGATCGACTGCGAGTATTTCAGTGAAAGATGAACTGGGTCGTTATTTCCCTGCTGGGCAATCCCTATTAGGCAATACCGGAGATGCTTCTCTTCCCCTTCAAGGATTGGATTCACTAAGTGTCCTCATTTCACAATTCATTTCACAGTTGCACAGTTTCCTCATATATTATGGCACACTTACGATACGTTTCAGAGCAAGTCATAAATAAACAAAAACAAAATGTTATGAAATGTCGTTTTGTCTAGGTCATAGGGTTTGGTTGACTGGTGTCACTCATCAATTAAAGAGTTTGCTTTGGTATTGAAAAGCGCCACCTTGAAGTGCCTACGAAATGAATAATTTGAAAGCCGATATTTTAAAGGTAGTGTTAAAATTGGTTACAAAAGAAATCGTGAGGTCTCAAACATCCCAAAAGAGGACGCATTTTGGAAACAGGGAACGAGTTCTTTTATTCTAGCAATGTATGTGACGACGCTGTTTACTGAAGACAATACAACAAAGAAGCAGGCATTTAAATCCTTAAAAATATTTCTCTTCTTGTTTGATGTCGCTTTTTATCCGCTATTGTTACCTCTGGGAGGCGCGGTGGCCTCATGGTTATTGAGCTCGACTCCAGATCGAGCGGTCCGGGCTCGAGCCCTGGCCGGGGACATTGTGTTGTGTTCTTGGAAAAGACACTTGACTCTCACAGTGCCTCTCTCCACTCACGTGTATAAATGGGTACCGGCAAATTTAATGCTGAACCCTGCGATGGACTAGCATCCCATCCAGGGGGGAGTAGCAACATTTCTAGTCGCTTAATGCTACAGAAACCGGGATAAGCTCTGAACTTATGGTTGATCATCGCAGTTATACACACAACTTACGCAGTTGTGAAATTACGCCTGAAAAAAATTCAGGCCTGAACGGGATTCGAACCCATGACCTCTGCAATACCGGTGCAGTGCTCTACCGATTGAGCTATCAAGCCATCTGGGAGCTGGTTACATTGTGAGTTCGTAATATACCCATAGAAAGTGAAGAATGTAAATGAACATATGAAAGATCATTTATAAAGATATGAATTTATGGTTGATCATCGCAGTTATACACACAACTTGAGCAGTTGTGAAATTAAAGCCTGAAAAAAATTCAGGCCTGAACGGGATTCGAACGCATGACCTCTGCGATACCGGTTTCATAGGAACTTTAAGAGTTTGCATTAGCACTAGGTCCGGGTTGTTCGAAAGGCGGAGAATCACTATCCACTGGATAGCGTGGTTTGTTTTGCCACTTATCTGTTGGACAGCGATTTAACCGGTAGCTAGTGTCATCCAGCCTTAGGGTAATGAGCATTTACGTCTGAGCCAGAAGGCATTGCTTTCAATAGTAGTCTCATTGCTCAGTCCCCAGAAGGCCCTGCTTTCTAGTAGTCTCATTGCTCAGTCTCATTGGTTCTAAGGTGAACATACTAATCAGATTAGATGAATGTGGATTGTACTTCCATTAAGATGTACTCTCGTTTCAGTCCTATTGGCAGCCGTATATTTTCACATCTACGGGTATAATTCAAACTCACTAACGTTGCTAGCTCCCCAATTGGCTCGATAGCAGAGGTCATGGGTTCGAATTCCGTTTATACCTAATTTTTTTTCAGGCTTTCATTCTAATAACTGCTTAGCCCTCGGAGTTGCAGGAGAAGTGGATGCCACTTCAAACGATTAATTACTCTAAGGGGCTGGAACTTTTAGTAGCTGTTCATACATCATTTGCGGAATTTATGAAACGTCAATTGTGTGTCCATCAGTTTTGACGTAGCCATGGCAACGGAAAATTTCATGTCTGGCCAAAAATCAACTTTTTTGACATAATTCTGTATTGTTTTCAAGTTTTTCTTCAAATTACAGAGGTTCACGAATTACGTTTCATAAGGATTCTGGCTTGATATCGTATTAATTGTATTGATAGTGAAATCCAAGATGGCAGTGTTGTCCTAGTGCACGAAATGTAAGAAATAATTTTTCAAATTGACAACACGGTGTCTCTGGTGAGACCAAACATTACCATCCATCCACTTTTTTTCTCTTTCTCGTTCCCTGTTTTTCTACTCTGAGCCTAGACTAGGCTACAATTGTGGACAATACTGTATTACTTTTGTGTTAGGTTATTGATAGTTTTCAATTATATTCCCGTTATGAACCTTTTAATATAACTAAAGTTGCCGTATGTGAACAATAACTACATATGCATAATTATGTGCTGTTAAAATCAGTATTCAATCGGTGATGGTAGGTTAGGAAAAATCAATTTTTTTCAAAAAAGCTTAATGCTTTGGACTCTGGAAAGTGTGTACTGAAGGGCAGAAGATTGTGTTCCAAGCTTCAGTAACATTGTAGGCTTTAATTCTTAAAGCATGCAATGTCGTGGCATTCGTGTAGTTATGCAAAAAGCTTCCGTTGCGGATACTAGTAAGCTCCACCGTCTTAAAATAAACAACTGGAAAATAAGCGTAAAATGAATTCAAATTAACTTGAATAACACAGGACGACACTGTTCTAAAGAAAACTTACGAATATTTTAATGCAGTCCTTCACTTCATTTGTGCACTCACATTTTTTTTTTTTTTAATGGAATAACTAATCCGTTATTTCTTGGCAAAAACTGGCAGACCAAAGGCCACAGAATCACACTTCCGTGTCGTTCATTTACGGTTAAACCGGGACTTCATTGTATAAACTAGCCCTCCCACGTCATCTTGAAACAAACTTCTTGAACCACTTGATTAGATAAATTTCCTGAGTGCAATCGCCACAGTCATTGTTCGCCCCCGCGAAAATATCGCCGCACAGTTAGTCAGCATGAAACTCAATGCTGGATGAAAGTTTAACAATAATTTAAGGTGGGCGATTGTTATTACGCATATCCCGAAAACACTTCAGAGTTATCGCGGGAAACGGGATACAAAGGATGCCTCCGAGGTTTTTGACCTTGCTTCTCACGTTTCTGGAGTAGATTGACTGAAAAGCTATTCAAGATACCTTATGTTGGTTGTAATAACATTTAAATTAGCTTTGTAATAAAGCGAGTTACAACCTCAACTTCTGCACATCCACCTTACTGTCCATTTAAATGTCACGTTTATTCCAAAACAACGCGTGTGGCGAGTTTTTGATAAGCACAAGGCGAAAGTAAACACTTAGGTCAACGTCAGTGTCCACACTGACGCCAGAGAAGTTTGGAAACGGAGGTTTTTAGTATGAGAATGTATCAAATGTTTCCGTCCATGCTATGTCGGAGGAATTTGAAAACCAAATAATCACCGGTCGTTTTGGATTTGTGTTTGAGGAAAACTCAGGTAGGAACATCACATGATTATTATCGTGGCGCTAGTTCCAGAGGCTTCGTTTTCAAACTGTTTTTCTTTCTCACTAAAACACAAAGCCGGTATTTTCAATTTCCTCCACTTAAGAGCGTTTTTTGAAAGCTCCGTTCTGGTGACGGATTAGTGTGGTGGACGGTAGGTCTAACCGTAGCCATAAAGATGCTTTTTAAAATTTCCCCAGCGTACTAAATTCTTGTTTCAACTTAAATATAGATGCTGACATTTTCAGCATTCCGGAATCCTTCTGCGACATCCCGCGGCTTTGAAGAATAATCTTTGTCGTCTCAATGTCAGGACGCAATTTTTGGAACCAACCTTTTGATAACGGTATCGTTGTTTGGGGACTGATACGTGAGTAGAGTATCAGTCATATCTTTGATGGAATGTTTTCGACCTTTTATTGCTGATCCTTTCTTACTCTATGATGTTTTTTTTTTAATTTCAATTCTCTGTCACTAATTGGCGTTCGTCATATTTTTGGTTGATCTTATTAACCAAGCTCGACGAATTCACTAAGGAAACTATCTATCAGAAGACAGTTTCCCGCTGTTTTCCCCTGAATGATACAACCGGTTCTATTGCCGGGAAAGCAACTTCATCGACTCAACTGCTCTGTTGCTTAGTGAAATCACTTAAATATGGTTTTCCTCATTACGTCTTCATTGAGATCCATTCTTTTCTCTTAAAGTTACTTCTGAGAACTTATTGCTACATCAAGGCATTGTCTTTTGTTTTCGTTTATTGTCATCACTAGTCTTCCTGAAAAGGTATTTAGGGTATGAAACATAATATTCAACATTTGGAATCTTGACCTGTTTACAGGTACTCAAAGAAAAATGTCTCATTAAATAATTATAGTTCTTCACTTCTTGTTAGCTTATCAGTTTAGTCTCCATTCTCTAAAGCCAATAGACTAAGAGCCCTAGACAGAGTTAAATACAATAAATATATTGTTTCAGTTCAAATCCATTTTGCATACCTATACAATGGCGTTAATAGTTTCGTTTCGTTTAACTTTCAGGCCTGACAAAGAAGGCCCTCGTTAAGCTGTTACGCCATCAGAATTCCATCCGTCTGTTTCTAGTCTTCAACTAAAATGTCCACGGTATGCAAGCAATTTAACTCTTGAGTAGCATCACAGAAGTTGTCCTTCTTTTACTTTCGCCGCAAGTCAAGTGGAAAAATATCCCTTTGCAGCATAGTCTCCTTTGTCGCATCTTGAGTGCAATAAGCATTCACAATTCCGTAGAGCAGAAATTTGTAGTCAACACTCCATCTTGCGCCACAAAAGTCTCTGACCATTCCTGTATTGTTGCATTTGTTAGTTCTGTTCTTCGGCTGGACTTTCTCCTCGAGAGCGAACTGTTTCTTCGTCTGAGTTGCGCTCTTGTTCCAACATTTAAAACAACGTTCTGCGCAATACCCAGCGACAGTCGATCAGTTAGTTCCTTTCCGTCGGTGCTTGTTGAATTCAATAAGCAGACTGATGAAGTCGTTGAGGTTGAACATCTCTGTGGCATGGTGAATCGGCACTCTGGAGATCTCTTAATTTTCCGCTGTAAATTGAAGAAAAGTCAAAACGTAAACTGCTCGAGCGAAATTTATCATTGAAAGAAGTGGGAAGTTAGAAGCATGCCTTTATATCGGTTTGCGCCTACTGCGGAAAAGCTCGGTATGATGTCAATCGGTGAAAAGGATATCCGTAATAGAAATAATTGGTTTAATTTTAGTTACTATGGTATCTAAATTTGCAATTGGCCTATCAAATGTCCTGATTGTACCCTATGAAATCAAATCACTCGACCTCATAATAACTGGGCTTGAAATGGCGTATCTCGTTTGATCTCAGTTCCAATAGATTTTTCCTCGGCTGTGCTCTACCGAAAACGAAATACGAGGCATGGCTCGACCAAACTCGACATAATCTATCTCCAAAGCGTACCAAAAAGGTACGATAAGGCTTAGCAAACATTTTCCGGGCTGATTCTTGACGGAACATTCTGAAATTTAAGATAACCTCCGATTACATGAATAGCGCTATTAAGATACGACGTAATAACTCTGAGAGGTTTGCATCAGTTCACTTCCCCGAGGGAGGGCAGGACAGATGGTCATAATTCTTTTGAAATAAGTTTAAGACTGTTTCATGCAAATAAAAATTTAAAATATTTCGACCAACTATATAGCTGTAGCAGTAAATGTGGCTGTCATCTTTAATTTCGATTGCCATGGAATTGCAACATCTTTGGCAAACGACGCTTAATTTTGTATCAAAATTGCTTCGTATTAATAACTATTTTGGTTTTACTTGACCTTATAAAAAAAAATCGTTTCCTTTAATTTTTCGATGGCAGTCGAAGAATTTGAATAAAATGAAAACGTCCAATCCCACGTCTAAGATACTCGTAATCTCATAATCGTTTGCTCATAATGTGTTACTGTGATTACATCTAAATTACTCAGACTTGTCACATGATAAATGAACAATTATGTTTTGGATCGCGGAATACAGGGCATGCAATTTTGCGTTTTATCTTTCGAATTCTGTTCTTTTAAAAGTGTGATTAGAACATAGGGTCCTTGGTTAAATCTTCTCACACTAATGCAATAATAAGTGAAAAATAACTGGAACCTCTTGCTGTCTGATATATAAATAAATTGAAGAGCATTTTGAGGACCTTAGAGACTTTTTTTTTGTACTTTTTCTGGATGGAATTCGATTGTCAACAAGAAGCTACAGTTTCAATTGATCACATTCTTAAACTATCAATAACATTACTATTACGTGCAGCATCAGGATTACATCGCGGTGTACGTCAGTTCTCCACCTGACATAGAGACAGGATCACCTAATACGGAAAAATAGAGAAAAGTTTAAAAGTAAATGACGCTGTTTAGATTACTAAACATCTATTTCAAATATCACAAAACATTTCTATAGTAATAAATCTAACTAGGCACGCATGCCGTAAATAGTTTCCATTCCAATTAAAAAGGTGCTGTTTTCAGGTTATACCATAATGGTTGCTTAGCAAAACGATTCCTCGCACAGATTATTGTGGTATGGCACAAAAAGATTATATCGCCCACGGCATACTATGGTCATGTAACACCAGAAGTTAGAAAGGGTCTTTTTTTTCGTCGAGACATTACTCTGAGGTGACCAGGTAAATCGCTTATGTTATTGCAGGTTTATGCGGCTCGGTCAATAAACCTGTAGGAAAAAATGAACGAGACCAGGAGCCCATTGGGTAATGGGCTCCTGGTGAGACCAATATTCTCCAATCCGGACCGATCAATCTAGCTCGATGAAATATATCCGCGATTCATTCTCGGTAAGCATTACGGTAAGCATTAACTCACGATTGTCGCTTTTCTGAAGATTTAACCAAAATTGTTCTCCAAAATAGAGGTAAAATATTTTTGCTTCATACAAAAAAAAAACTGTTTATTTTGGGCAATCAGCTGAAAAAGCGTTTCGCCGAAATCCGTTCTCGAGCGGTCTTTCTCAGATCCATATTGCAAAATTCAGTCCGCTTAGGGAACAAATCAGAATTCGTCGTTCTACCGCGGACCAGTTCAACCCATGATATAACAATCACCATTAGTGTATACCGCACAAGTAAATAGTTCTTGTCGCGCACGCTGATTGGCTAGCTCATAGGTGATTAGCCAAGTACCATTCACCTCCACTTCGGTGAATAATTGTTAACTGTAAAATGTTTAATTACACGCGTAGGCATCTCAAACCGCCATAGTCACAGATCTTGAGTAACTTTGGCCATGGACCTTTAACCTATAAAGGAAACCTGAAAATAATACTTTGCTAAGATTAAAAAAAATCACCAAACAGATGATAATAATAAATCATAAAGAGCAAGGATGGGTAAGTATTAAGAAGATTTCCACGGATTACAAACGACGAACGTGAAATTTTAGACTATAAACTTATCAAGATGCAATTCATGAGAACCTTGAGACAACTCCTTTAAATTAGTCTAACTTTCACTAAAACGTAAGAGTGTTCTCAGCCTAACATTTTCCTTTATTACGCGTTTACATCATATAAAAAAAGATACACACGAAAAAAGGGCGAAAGTGTCTAAAGAACGTTAAAGTACAGCCCTTCAAAAATTTGATATCAAATTCTGAAGTAGTAATGATTCAAGCGAAACTTGAATTAAAATAAAGAAAATATAAAAGTAGCGGTCAGAAGAGAAAAAAGTAGTTACGAGAGAGATAAAGAAGTTAATAAGAAGTTCTCCGCTTTTTAATACCTCAGTTCGACATCTACAATTGCAGCCATTTTCTAAGCTGAAGTACAATCTTGTGAATCGTAAACCATGAGTTGTGTTGGATTTTCACTTAACTCGAGCACTTGACGAACTTCTTATGAAGCAGGGAAGCTAATATTGTTCCTGTGTTTTTCGTACAACTATCTCTCTATCCGCATTTATGGCAATAACTGGGCATAAACTAGTCCGCTTATACGAGATCTCGAAATAAAGGTTCGATGGACGTAACCAGCATGTTTGTCCAACTGTGAACCCTGAGGAACCAATTAAATAAATTTTCTGCAACCGCCTCCACCTTCCTTACCTCCGAGCATAAAGCTTGAACACATTATTTTACAAAACAGTTAACAGCAGGGTGTGATTTCACCTTCTTATGCTAATTGTGTCTGTAGACAGTAGGTGATCACTACTCCCGAGAAAACACTTGAAAACACTCTACAGTCATCCCGAGGAAAGACATACAAAAGCTGTCCGCTTAGCGCACTCTCCTGTATGGTGTTTTTTAATACTTCTCACACTTCCTGTGTGGATTACCAAAAGATCTGTTCAAGGGTTCATATGTAACAGCGTTTTAATCTGCGTGGCAATTTAACAAAGTATTACAAACCTAATCCCTTTTACATCCGCCTCAAATTAAAATGCGATGTCATGCTTAATCTGTGCGAAGTAGGGTGCGAAGCACACGAACCCATCTGAACCTTCGCTAACAAGCACTCTGGAAATTGTTTTTACGACCCAACAGTAGAGGCAGACATTTTCAGAATTCCTGGATTTCTGTGTCGCATCATACGGCTTCTTAATAATGAAAACAATTTTGGTTTGTTCAAGGCACAGCTGGGCTTCAACACAGTTTGATGACGCAGTGTTTGCAATTAACCATTCGCATAACGGTATTTCTTGCATGGGGGTTGATACGTGAGTGGAATATCACAAGTATCCAACTTTCCTAAAACGAGGGACTAAATTTTGATGATATTTTTAGCCAATCATCCTTTCTTACCCTCGGGTGTCTTAAATTTCATTGTACTTGTCATATCTTAATTGGAATCTTTGTGTTGTGTTCTAAACAAACTATTGAAAACGGGTATGCAAACGAAATAACTCTGATCCTATCAGAATAACCGGATGATGTATGGGACAAAGACTCTATATCAAGACCTACACAATAATGTCTAGATAGTGCTATTTTAATCGAAGCAAAATTATAATTCTTAACAGAAATCCTACGTGACTCCGCGTTTTCTTCCAAATGTAACCGTTTACTTCATGTTGCCAGGAAAGCAACTGCGCGGACGCATTACTTAAGTTAACGAGCAATCTCAAAGTAGAACTTCTCCTAGACATATCCTTGATAATTTTCATACATTCTCTGTAATATTAGTCCTGAGAGTTCAGAGGCTCATCAAAGTAACACCTCATAGTAGATCAGTTATTTTTTTTTTCTTCTTTTCTATCTCTTCTCTACTTCACTTTGTTTTTGTTTTTCTGTCTTACGGCTTTTTAATTTTGAAGGGAAAACTCTCGGTCATGCAGTATTGGGAACTCAAGGTTGGGTTAATCAACATGTCTTATCTTGTTTACTTGTTCCTGTAGTAAAAAATAGAGGCATGAGCTTAATTCAATTTGCACTTTTATTTGTTTTCAAACTAATTAAATGTTAATTAGTTTCCCACTTCATATTAGTGTATTGCGACATCTTAAATACTTATTTGGCGAGTTTATTCTCTATAGGTACGTTTTTTTTCGCTCGTTATTGAAAGAACGAAACTTTTTACTTTACAATATATTAACTACATCAACTCAATATATTACCTAAGAGATACTTTGATCTTCGTTTTGACATGGTTGGCTTAACTTGACCTCTAGTAACTTCAGTGAAAGGAATATATTTACAGTTCAGTCTCAAGATAAGCAATACGTATCGTTTGATGCTAGCGTTAAATTCGATGAGTAAATCACTTCATTGAAAATGTTCTTCAGAATGGATCAACAAAGATATTGGCTCGCTTCTTTCTTCACTGGCTGCCAATTAAGGGCAACCCATAAGTTGTTCCGCAAAGAGAAAGTTACATAGGTTTATATATTTTGAAGTAATTGTTCTTTTAACTTTTCCATTTGCCAAGACCAACTGAGTTATCGAGCTTTTCAACGGTTGAGCAACTAGTTCATTCACAGCCCTGCTATTATTGTCCAACTCTTCCTATGAGTAAACTGAAACAGTCATAATTCCGTAGAGCAGAAATTTGTAGTCAACACACCATCTTGCGCCACAAAAGTCTCTGACCATTCCTGTATTGTTGCATTTGTTAGTTCTGTTCTTCGGCTGGACTTTCTCCTCGAGAGCGAACTGTTTCTTCGTCTGAGTTGTGCTCTTGTTCCACCATTTAAGACAGCGTTCTGCACAATACCCAGCGACAGTCGGTCAGTAACTTCCTTTCCGCTCGGGCTTATGTTTGAGTCCATTTTACCGACTGAGGCCGTCGATGAAGCCGAACTTCTGTTACTATGGCATGGTGAATCAACGCTGTGAAAGTCTGTTTCTTCGCTGACTTGTAGAAGCGTGGAAAGTCCGCTCGAGCATGGAAAACAAACATTGCGAAAATCCGGGCTTTGTGCTCGCATCTTGGCTGCTAGCACGTACGATCCAAATACTTGTTTTGAAACAGTGTCTCTGCCCAATTTTTGTTTAAAAGGAAAACGAAATTCAATTCGCTTTAGGTGTTGATTGCTTGTCTCCTCGATCTGATTTCAAACTGACCCGTTACTTGATTGTGGCTCTGTTAGTGACAACTAGTTACCGCATGCGGTCCACAGCGATCATTTACCTCATTCTTTGGACCCGCAACTGAGTTAGGAATGCTCTGACCACACAGCGAAACCTCCGCAATCAGTTGTGTTCTTTTTAATCGCGTGATCACCTAGTGAATTCGCATTGGTTCATTAATCAGCTAAAGAGCTCTCACTTGAACCTGTCAGTATGGCAACAAACAAAAACCAGCCACTTTAATAATGAGGTCTTGCTGTTGAGCAGCCCTGGTTAGTGACGTCAACGGAAGCGCTTGTTGACTCATTCAGCGAGAATATTACTGTTGAGCGAAAGTTATACTAAAACCGCTCCTTGAAATTGATATTGTTATTATTAGAATTTATGAAACTGCTTCCATTCTGAGTGGAAGGTCAGAATTTTTTTGTACACTTACAGTGAAGGTAAAGTTTTGTGTGTGGTTTCCCATAAGCGCGACGTGCCAAAGTGCAAGTAGTTTTTTTTTCCAAGGTCGATATCACACTGAGCTTCTCACTTCGTGACAAAATGATTGATGAAAATGGTCCTCGCAGCTTGACGCTCCCCAAGTAAATAGCTGCACGACTCAATGAAAGTTGAGTCATTATGGGCTATCATATATCATAAAGCTAGACGGGTCATTCCTATAAAAATACAGAGATAACTTTTCAAAATAGAACGTATCAAAAGATGATACTAAGCATGTATGCAATATGTTGGCCTTGTGAGCAAGCATTGAAAAATCGTGAAGGTACACAGAAACGAAAACACACAAACAGTAATTGTTATAATGTTTATTGGTGTAAAAGATATCTTAATGTGGGTCAATTGCGCAAACTTAAAGCTAAATAGGATTAATTTTGTAAACAGTTGTAATGCGGAAAACCAACGGAGTCAGCTAAAAGCATCTGCGGTTGGGCTCTGCATGTAACTGATTCCTTTTGGCGTACAACATCTTAACTTACTTGAAACCAATAACAAATCGATTCTTTGTAGACCTTCTCGGCCACCGAATTTTTTCGCAAAGATGGGCCAGTGCGTATTAAGCGTGAAACTCGCGGACTTGATTCGAAACAATCACTGGTAAACAACATCGCACCCAGCGAACACCTTGAAACTTAACCTTTGGTGCAGCTAGCGTACATTCCTGGCCTTTATACAATAGTTTATCAAAATTACTTCCTTCGTCACATTAATGTTAGTTCAACAAGACCACAAGCAGTGCTTTCTTTTGGAAACGGTTCTGTGAAACCTTAAAAAAACAAATTGGAAACTTATGCGCTTTTCAGGCTGTTAAAGTTAAATATATAGGAAAAAGCCCTTGGAAAATGTTTCACTTAACTTTTTTTCAGATGGAGGAAAAAAGAAGTTGTT
>OMLO01000060.1_pt1 | contig 44719 bp, 18 predicted proteins | sample 1674811 | NCBI WGS metagenome assembly OMLO01 (sample SAMN06265003, study PRJEB25207) | coral metagenome | isolation source: Coral host | place: Mexico:La Bocana,Puerto Morelos, Mexico | collected 2008-11-13
AGAAATTTATTTTTGCAACAAAGCCAAAATATTTTCATCTTTTCTGCTTATACTGATGCATGTACTTCATCATGCAACATAGTCGTAGCCTTTGATTTATAGTTACTTTAATTTTTGCATATGATTGTAATTATCATACAGTATTGCCATTACTGGAGATTTTAACCGAGTTTAAAAATAGAACTACTACTACCACTACTACTGCTACTACTGCGTCTACTTTTTGCTTGCCGCCAAGACTTGTGTGAATCGGGCGCCTTTTTGTAACAGCGCAAAGGCCCCAGCTCCATGCAGTCTTCGTTGGCGCCCACAACGTACGAGCCGGAAAATAGCGCATGCTCGGAAACCGATTGGGGAAGTCAACCGACGCCCACATGACAGCCAAGTTTGTTCCACGTTGTGTCGTCGTTCGCGTTGGGTCGGGTCGGTTGGACCCTTACGCCGGAAATCCTGTGTGTCCGCGCTTGCCAGCCGGCGAAGCTTCGGGTCTGTCGGCCAGGACCAGGCATCGATCCTAATGTTATGTTAGTGACACTGCCAGTTGTTGGGATACTGCATTCCCAAACCTTTCTACCCACATATTCTTTTCGATGTTTCTGATTCTCGTGGGTTGGGAGCAAGGCGCAGGCCTGGTCAGCCGCTCTACTAAAGGGGGGTGTGAATTCCGTCAAGGCCAGGCTAAAGACATGGTCAAGGCACTAGCCTATCTGCTGGAGGTTTGATGACGTGCGGCCAATCAAAAGCAGGTAGAGGGGATGGTATCTCTTAGTATGTCACTAAAAATTTACTTAGCTAGACTAACTGACTTGCTGGGCACTTTCCTTAGTTGTTGTAAATTGCTTGATGGTTTTGTGTTGACATGAGACCGCGGAGATTTTCTTCGACCTCTTTTTGGGCATGCGTTTTTGCGAATATACGGTCAGATACATATGTTTGATCTTTTAAAAGCAGTTTATTATTTAACGATCCACAGAATATGCTCCAAATCAATGATCTGAAATAGAGAAAAAGTATCAAGATATGTAAAAGGGAAGCAGAATAGTTTTTAGTAAAGACCCTGAATTAACCTCACTGATGAACTTACAGACCTTACAGTGCCCAAAGATGGTTGGCTAAATCGATAGTTGACTTACAAATGTTTCAGGTGCAAAGGCTACTGGAAAGGCTCTGTATAGCCTGTAACGGAGATTTTAAGCCGTTATTTCTAATGTCGGTAATCATGCCTTTGTTTTAAAACTATGTAAAGAACAGATAGAAAATTCGGGAAATCGATATTGAGGTACAGACAAGCTCAGCCTATGCATGAGGCATTTATTCAGGTAAAATAAAGTTCCAAGAATGCTTGCGTTTATCGATTTCAACAACATTCAAATTCTGCCGTTCACATTTTCCTACAACATTACACAAACAAAGAGAAAAAAAATTACGCTAGTAATTATTTCGTTTAAGTGAATATATGACATGAAAAATGATTGCTCCGTATTTTCATTCTAGAGATATCGCTTTTAGAGATACTGATGTTTTTGTATTATGCAAATTAGAAAAGTGCTGACGTCATTATGCGTGCAACTCAATACCAAATTATCTGGCGGAAATAGTGTTCTTCAAACTTGGCACCATAAATAAACATCACAAAACAAAAACAAAATGATACCCATGGTTTCGTTGCCATGGAACTCTCTTGGCTTCAGTCTCTTTCTGTTAAAAACCAAATACCTTCATTTTCAAGCCCTTTAAGTAGGAGAGAGGGTCCAGCTTGGAACAGACATGGTTACTATATTTGCTTAACTCTCATCATTAGATTGGCTGGAGTAAATGGTCCTTGGTTAACACAAAAACTGGGAATTTCAGTTTCAATTAAGACAGGACCACGGCAAAAGTGTTGTCATGGCAACTGCACAACAGATGTCATTTCGTTTCGTTTGTGGTGAACATTTCTGCTTTGACGAACACTGCTTCAACATTTCCAGAGATTATTCAGTGTTTTGCCATTTTAGTTGCACACTTCATGACGCCATCGCTTTCGTAATTTGCATAATACAAAAACCACAATATCTCTTATACGAAAAAAGATATTCCAAAAGGTAAAACGTCATTCTAGTGTATTTTGAAGGCCTTTTAAATACGCGGCAATTGCTTTTCATGCCATATACGCTTAAGAAAACGAAACAAAAGAACTATAACTTTGTCACTCATGTGGAACAGTTCTACTCTTCTTCGTGGTAGTCTCTGAAGAACTTTGATAGCATTTCTCTCTTTCTCCTGCATGTGCTCGCACATTGGGCGAAAGGAGCCACGCATCTGTACATGCATTGGATTGGGGTGTCACACATCCCGGTTGTGTGTTGACACTGTATCTCTGTGGTTTTACACCGTGTGAGGCATCCTCCTGGAAGACCCTGAACATCCACCGATACCATCGTAAGAAAAAAGAAAGCCACAAGTAATCGTTTCATCTAAAAAAAACAACAAAAAAAACCCAATACATTTCAAATCATAACAACAGCTTATAAAGAGGCCTTAACAACAAAAAGGCTAAGCGATAAAGTGATTTTCCTTTTCTAAAAACGACCGCGCTTTTCTGTAGTTCTCCGCGAGGTTGGGTACTTCTCAAATATTTGAGGAAAAGAAAATCTTGTACACTGAACCTTTTTTTGTTCTAAATGCTGGGAACTTCAGACAAGCTGATAATATTTAGTACGATAAACTCCTTGCTCCTGTAGTGTATGAGTAAAGAGGAACATGAACAGCACTTTTAATGCAGCTCGGTTACAAGGGACTGTGTTGATCTTTCCTAAAATTCCGTGATTACCCAATACCACTATGGCCATGCAGATTGTTAAACATATTTAGCGCGGACTAATCAGCAAATTGCAAAAACATTAAGTATTAAAACATCAATAATACATTTTAATACAAGGGAAAAGTTTGACTTCCCGCTGATAATCTTCCTCGATGAGATATCTGCCTAGAATGCGTGCATGACCTCTCAATAATTCACCGATCTTATAAGTTTCTCACTTGATCAAAATAAATACATTAACAACCCAAACAAAAAAACCCAAGTGAAAATCATTTTCCTTTTATTTTTCGTGTGTTTATAATTTTCTCCCGGACTTGAACTATTTTAATACTCTCATTGGATGCATCAGTTCCTCAAAGCAAAATAAAAGTATTAGAATTATCCCTTAAACACAGGAAAATAGCTGTTACTTATATCGTACTGACCAACCTGGATATAACATAGGATTAAATAAATTTTCTGTTACATTTTCAATTAACAGCTGCGCTGAGAGGTGTCCACAACTATGAATTTCAACAAAACCAAATTTGGATTCAAGACCAAAATTAAATCTTAGGGGAAACATTTCAGCAAGCTTTTCTTTTTTATGGAAATATCAATTAATGGAGACAAACAAATTGGAAAACTATATCCTGATGACTAGATGCAGGTTGTGAGAGGACTGTTATAGAAAGGTGAATACGGTATTCACTTATCATTCAGTTTAAAAAAAAAAATTTACATGAAACCTACATATATAGGATTCTTGTGATTTGGAAACTGGAGATATAGTAATGCAGCTCGATAACTCTAACGATGTCTTTACGTTTTTGATTTTTTTTTGCGATGAGAAAAATGAGTGCTATTCATTTGTACAGAAGAAGATGACACAACCTAAGTTTGCGTGGACTACAGTGAAAAAAGGCTTACCTTGGTGTGTCTGTTTTAGACGTCTTGTCAGAACAGAAGCTAAGATTTAGACCTTTTCAGCTGAAAGCAAGAGAATATAAACGCGATAAGTTGCATATCTCGACCAGGAGCCAGATAACTTACAAGCACAATTTCTCGGGCTTAAACAAGAGCGCAAAACAAAGTGATGCGGAGAATGATAAAGATGATTTTAAGCGGAATGAAAACGATAAATGCACTCTTAGGCGAGACAGGCAACATACATAGTCTAGAAGAAGTCGTCAGCAGATTGAGAAGTTGACAACAGATGTAACGTCGAGCTCTTATAAGCCCGCCGACTCCCACACTGGCTAATTTGCATGTATTGTGTTCATTATGAATGTGTCAACCCCAATTTTGGCTTTCTTCACGATAGTTGCGAGATTTTAGTACTGATATACGATGGCCAGGGAGAATATTACTTTTAATGACTTCGTAAAAGCGTAGGTGGATTTCTATGTTATCTAATGATAGTGGTCATAAATGTGTGCGGTAAAGGACTGCTGCATGCATTCTATTCAGATAACACATTTTTGTGCGCAATTTGAATTTCACAGCTTTGGAACAATTGCAGCAGATATATTGAAAATTGCTTTTTGCAGCTTTTATTCTATTAAATGTAATTTTCAGAGCTGCCTTTTTCCTGTTAATTGAATGAGTATTTATTAACAAAAATAAGTAGTACGTGTTGCGAGGTTCGGTGACTTGATAAAAGCCGTGACAATTTACGATCACTAAGTTAATTCAGAATAAATGCAAAAGAAGCGTATGCGCTATTTTTTCCAGTTACAATTGATGAGAGCGCATTTAAGCTTTCAAGCTTTTAGAAAATCAGGGAACATTATATTTATTTCACCTATTTTCTTTGGAAAAATAAATTTCAAACTCTAAAATCGATTTCGAGTCAAATTATAGCGTGACTTCGAATCAGCCGAAGGTAATCACATAAAAAACCATAAAAAACCGCACAGGAAGAAACGACTTGTGAAGTTTGGCAGGCAATACTTTCGGAAGGAAATTTTGAATGATGGAGTACTTATGACATGATTAATAGTGTAACCCCCAACATGCTTAAGAAAGCTTTCAATGATTTAATTGTGCCCGACTTTTTGTCTAAACCATAAACCTAAAATTAAACAAGAAAAGTAATGATCCAAATTTTATAGAGTAGCATGAACCACAGTTGCAGAAGCACTTTGCACTAACAATAAACGTGATTAAGTTTATTCTGAGGGCATAATATTGACCAGATAGTACTTATACATAGAGAAAAAGAAACATATGTATTTGACACATCGTGACTACATAAGATATTTTCAGACTTCCGAGCAATATCAGTTGTGCAACTGCGTGTGCCGATAGCGATGTAAAGTTGAGGTTACACACAAGTAGTTAGCAATTTTTTGCACCAATATCACATCATGTAAAAACTTTTCATGCTGAAGTCTTAAAAAAGAGAATGAAATGCCACTCCCATTATATATGTATATTCTAATTTCAGCGAGGTCAAGTTTTCACGAGGTTGACAGATGTTGCCTGGCCAGTAAGAGGGGAGAAGCAATTTGGTTCATGGCCATCTTCTGATCATTACCACGTACTTATCTTAGAAAGAAATTGCTTTTGTTGCCGCTTTCAGCTTTGCAATTTACATTGAGAAGGAATCACAAATATTCAGATTCAGATTTGTCAAAAGGAAAAAGGCGCTCAACATATTTCATTAAATGTCAAGGCAGTTCTTTGCGAAGAGCATATATATTTAGGATCCGTTGAAAAATCTTTCTTTTTAAACAATAGTACTACTACTACTACTACTACTAATAATAATAATAATATACTGGTTTGATCACACCAGAAAAGGTGGAAAAGCTTTGAATTTTTGTCTCATAATGACTCATTCGTTCATTCATTCATTCATTCATTCATTCATTCATACCTTCCTTCTTTCCTTCCTTCTTTCATTCATTCATTCATTCATTCAAACAATCATTCTGCACAAATCTATTGCAATATGCAAATATCCAGGGCAGAATGATTCTCCCTTATAAATATTGTCGTGTAGCTTAAGGCTGTAGATGGTTACTGGAAATGTTTTAAAGTCTAATAGATATATGTCTATTTAATTTTTTTTTCTCATTGATGATGTTTTTGGACCAGGCCTCAGCGGGATTCCAAAATTATTGATGACAGCTTCCAAATGAAAACCATCCATAAAAAGGAACGCAATATATCATTTAAATAAGGAAATATACTCAAAACAGTTTTTATGAAGTTAAATGTACATTTACCATCAGCAGGGATATTTACAGAACAAATAATAGTAGGTACGTAATTTGATTTCATAAAAATTTGCAAATGTCACTAATTGACTGAGAAATCAAAACATGGTATATTGTGAAAATATAATAAAATAAAAGAAATGTCAATTTTGTTGCCTTTTTACTTAGCTTGAACTTTTCTTCTGATCATACTTGCTCAGTAACGACAGTACAGAACTTCGATCGAATAATACAGTACGTTGAAGAAAAATAACATCAAAGTAAAGGAACAGAGCAAAAACATGTAATATTGGCCATGTCCTGGAGGCCTACTTTAATCTTATTTTCTATTACATTTTTGTTAACTTTTCAGTGTTAAATTCAATCGTGGAACGAAAGAAAGAGCGTCTGTCGTGGGACATGATCAATTAAGTGTGGTGCCGTGTTTAATTTTGACGTTGCTGTTTGTATTCTATCCACATACAATCCATTGTTTACTTGCCAGAGCCTGTGCAAATAGGAATTAGACGTGATGTTTTGTGAGTCAAAGTCCGTTTATAAGTCTCAAATATACTTTTAAATGAAATAGGTTTGGAAACACCCAATTTCTCTGAGTTCAAAAGTTTCAATAAGCCATATTTCCTCATCTGTCGTGATTTTTTGTCATTTAATTGCTGGAATCAACAAAAAAGTACTTTCTGTATTTGATATTGAACAGAATTTTTACATATGCCTATATACCGTATAACGTCTATAGATGCCTTGTCCTGCTCGATTTGCAACACGCTAAAGGAAGGTATGTATTTGATAGAGGGCAAAAACCTGTCTTTACACAATAACATTGTCACAATAAGTGGCCAACGCTTCGTGGTATGCGTTTACGTACTTTTTTCTTTTAATTACAAAGTATATCTTATTTGCATTCTGGCCATAATTAAAAAAAGAATGTGCGACGATTATGTTATCGTTTTTTTTTTCACTACTTTATGCATTTTTTTGGACTTAAACTAAGGTTGCGGTTCTCAGATGCAAAATTTAGAACAGCAAATTCAAAAGGAAAGCATGTATGAAGAGGAAAAAAAAAAAGAAAAGAAAATTTGCACATTATTTATATGCGCAAAACATCCGATAAAACTGTAATGATCATTCGTCGTTCTTAGAATTCCAAATTGAGAATAATGTAGCTAGTAAGTTATCCCTTTTAACTCTGCTTCTGGATTTAGAATACGTCTTAAGACACAGATGTAATGCATTTTCACGACGACTCTAATTTTGTTTTGGAATATATAGTTATGACACATCATATGACAGCTGTTTTGAAATGCCATGACTGAATCATCGAGAACATTCTTCTTACTTTTTATTAACGCGAAAGAAAAATAGACCTTTCTTTTCTCACGTTATAACGGTGCCGTTTTTCCTGAATTAACGAGACAACATGCAATGCTGTAGGGAAAATTATGACACATCGTTGGTGTAAACTGTTAGGGGAGGAATAAACGAAAAAGAGTTTCTACTCAAATAATCAAATAAGCTTTCACTTGACTTCTTTCAACCGATTCTTCTCACAAAATCACAACTGTAGAAGTAAAAATTTACAGGCTCAATCATTGAGTAAAAGGTTCAGTTTTAATTTTCTAAGCGTTATCTCAGTATGAATCTGCCTTATTCTATATATTATATTGGAATGAGGACCCCTAGGGTAAGGACACCGCTTTATGTCGTATTGATAACCGTACACAAAATCCGCCAAATAAGATTAATAGCACTAACTTCACCCGTTGAGGCGACCTTCTCCTCCCACAAAATCGTGTCACCATAAGCAGACAATAAGAATCAGAATCCTTCAAATGGAAAAAATACGTTTATCTTCTTTTTATCAGTCTTTTTATTTCTATCATTTTTTTTGGACGTGCAATGTCGAAAACAAAATGTTCTGATTAACCTAGCTACAAGTTACATTACTTGCAGTGTACTAACGGACTTCTAGGAAAAGAAAACAAAACGCGACATTTCTACAAAATACGTTTTTCCACCGTGTTAGCAAAGCAAGTGAGCTTTTGAAATGTTTAAAACTTTCCGTTTCCGAAGATGATTATGAAAGTTATACACAGTTACACAGTCGAACACTCCCCGCAAACTCAAACATTTAACATTCTCCCGGTTAAATCAAATAGAATAGTGAGTGATCGCTACTTCTTTTTTTTATACCTTTAGGCACGAATAAAGCGCAAATTACTCACCGGAGGTCTTTTGGAGTAAATGTTGTGAGCGAAGCCACTCGATGTATTGATACAAACGCGTTCAATTCACCTTTGTGTTCTGAATATATATACTGTTTAGTTCTAATTTGCATTGAATACCTCATAGGATTTTCGCGGCAGGTGAGAATATTGAGAGTTGATAATTACAAAAAAGTCCGGATGACGCTAACCCATTTCATCGTCTTCCTTTTACATGTTAAACATTTTATTTATTTCTTGCGTGGCCCACAGTAGTGCATATTTACATGTTGGGAAAATTAATTAAACGACCAGAGATCAAAAGTGACATGATTTTCCGAGCAGGCTTCAGCATTCGGAAGTGTTAGCAAAACGTGTAGGATTTCTCGTCTAACAACGGTCAACATTAAACGAGATAATTTCCTAAAGTAAGCTTCATTTCTCAACGGTGGGACAAATTCAATTTTGAAGTTTTTCTTTGAGTAGAATACATTATAAGTAGAGACGTTCGTGCTCGCACACCCATACGTATATGCTCCCACTTGTTTACATTACTTAAATGTATTTATTCTTACATATAGCGTTCGGTAAACCATGAAAAAATTCCGCGAGCCGCACACGAGGTTGCCGAGTAAACGTTGACAGCAATACCAACCGCACTGTAGTCACCTGTCAGACCAAATTTACCCAAAATCTTCTTTCATAGAACAAAAAAACAATCATCAATAACAGAGACTGGTTTCGAATGGATTCGCGCTCTTAAATTCCTCGTAATCACACTTCCACAATAATACTCGTTACAAAGCTTTCAGCCGGTGTGACAAGTCATTGATGGGTTAGTAGTTTGCGGCGAGCTTGTAATTAGGAACTGTGACGAAAACCTATTACAAAAAGTATTGAGTTAAATGAAGAGATGCGAATGCATTGTTCTACCCTCTAATCACATCGTTCGCAATGTCCACTTGTTTAGATATGCGAAGTATAAATCGTCTTTGATGGCTTTCGGCGTTCGTTGAATCTTTTTCACGCTGATGGTTTTAGGTTAGTGGTGAAGCAGGTGTTCCAATCTAAACGTTTTGGTGACCCTCAGAAAGAAAGGAAGTGTTAAATAATGGCGGATATTGTTACCAATAAGTCTTAGTAAGAAGTCTCCTTTTTTGAATGTGGCAGTTCATATCTACAACATAAAATGGTCTTAACGTGAGTGTGCTTTTTTCAGGTTCTTTATTCTCGTCTACAAGATTAAATGACTGAAGAAAGAAAAAGATGGATTGCGAATGTTAATCAGTCAATTTGCTAAGTACAAGGTTTCTGCTATTATAATGAAAAACCGCCCACATCATCAAGCAACGTTATAAATCTTCGGGAATGTTATTCGAATTCAGTTCCTTTTAAACGAAAATGAATAATTCCACTTGGGCAATCTCACTGTGAATTTTCAGCAAAGATAAAATAATGCCCCCCGTGAAATGTCTCGAAACGTGTATTTTTTTTACGTGCTTGTCGATATTTGTCGGTAGGTTGCTTTTAAAATTCTGTAAACACGAAGGCGATGATGCATTCCTCTTGAATGGTTTAGTTTTTCGAATTTCAGCATTCGCGACAGTGAAAATAATCTATTCTATCCAGTGAAATATTGAATTCACCTTTGAAATTTCCAATAAGATAGCTACATAGAAGATAAGACAATTATTTTAATTTTTAATTATATTAAAATGTTCTTATCATTTTTCTCTCTACGTTTCAAATAGATTTTGAACCGTGCTTTTCCTCTTTAATTTCAAGGAATTTATCCAAAAAAAACCGCGGTTCATTTGTCAATATTACGCAATCATTCCAAATGTTTTAGAGAATACAGGAAACAAAAGCCGAATGTGATGCAAATTTAATGCCACAGATAGTAATCTCGATACGTTTTTCACACCAATATTGTGAAATCATTATCTGCGGAGTAAAACGCCTTTTTAAGGGCAAATCGTTATCTGCCTCACCAACACAATTTGTGTATGACCACAAATTCTTGACTTCTGTAATTTCCTGTGTGAAATTTATTACTGCAGGTTCTCTTTTGTTCGTTAACGAAGCATTTGTACAAGCCGATATTTTAAATTTGAATATTGTGTTCAACAGTAAGCTTATTTGACAAAGATTAAAACATAGCCACTTTGCAATAGTTTCATACATTTAGAAATATATTTATGAAAGATATTTACTTTTGTTTTATTCGTAGATTTCTCAAACAAAATTCCCTCTAATTCGATATGACGAGAACTAATGAAAAAGAACAATAGAACTTGTGAAAGTAATATATTACACCTCTGTAAACACGTATAAAACAACCTGTATTTGTCAAACTAAAAAGAGTACTGTTAATTAAGTTTGACATGATCGATTTCTAAGTTGTTATTTTCATCTATGTATGGTATTTTCTTGAAGTACTTTGTTCACCTTTTTGGTCTTCCTAAAACTATGTCTGGTGTTGATCACACATTCGAATAGCTATTTCTTTCCTTTTAATTAGTATTGCTCCAATTGTTACATGCTCTATAGGTTTCATTGATTACATACAATTCCCGGGAAGGAATTTTCTTTACATTTTAGTTAACTGTTTACTAATTGTAAGTGCTCGAAATTATCAATTATCAAACCATGTCATGTTCTTCCTCTTTTCTACTCATAATTGCAAAACACTAAAGCGACAACACTTGACGAAGTACCTGACATCTGTCTAACTACGACATCCATATTGTTCCACACCAATGATAATAACTTATTGAAGTTCTCATTTAAGATTAATAACGCTCTTCGAGATTTTGATCTCATATTCGCATTTTTTTTACCGGAAAGTTCGAAATTCCCTCTTGTGACAATAATTCTGGGTTTTATTTCTTCATCCGGACGACGATGAAAACACGTTTAGCGAATGCTGGTCCACTTTCTTTAATTACACAAATACATTGGGCATGCAAAAGTTACGAGTACCTGAATATTAACCATGATATTTATTTTATTTTTAGAGGTTGTTCTCGCCAACGTCTTTTTTTTAATATCAAAACTTAGCAGTTTTGTAAGGGTCTCAAAAAGTGCAAATTAAATAACTACCAAACTAAGATAAAAAAAAATAAAAGGACGTGATTTAATGACGACATGAATCTTTAAACCTTTTTTTATCAAGAAATAAAGAAGCAAGCATAAATGACATTTGCAATATTGGCTTTAGAAAAAAGAAAAGAAATGTTAATCTCTATCTTTCGCCATTAAAGTAGATAGGAAAACAATAATCACTACGGTTTTTCAGATTACTGCTGTAATATCGCTTTAGATATTGCATGCAGCCTGCAAAATATTTTAAACGAAACTTTGATAATTACATTGTGAAACAGGATATAAGTTCTCTACTGAATATCTGAAGATAAGGTTTCCCAATATAGCAGTCGATACCGCAAAGCAGAGCCGTTGTTTTGCCAAGCGGCCTTATTGAAGTACCACCTTTGTTTCTTCCTGAGCAATTTAGTTTTGTACAAAAACCACATATTATTCACATCTGATGTAGAGATAGATTTAGTTCTTATTTTACCAAGATCAGGTGCGAAACTATATTTGTGCCACACAGCTGTTGTGAAAGTACGATAACTGACCACTCATGGGAGCCATCTGGAATTACAGAGATTTAGTATGCAATATAATTGCTCACACATTCAAAAAGAAGGCGTCCAAACCGAAAAAAAGGGTTTTGATCAGAGAGATAATTTCAAAATGTCTTCCACATCTTTAAAAAAAAAATAAACGGATATTGAGGATCTTATCATGATTTGTGGAAACCAGGAGAAAGCTGTGGTTGCATTTTATTTGTTTTTATAGGTTTCATACTCACTGAGATATGTAAAGAAATGCAGGTCATATTTGTCGCCAACAGTTTATACAAACAAATATAAACACTTGAAGAAAGAGTACTGTACTTCAAAAATTCAAAAAACATGGGCCAAACATGTCCAAGCCCGTGTTTGATTGAGAGCCCATGGCGCACAGCATAACACCCAAATGCTTGGTTCAAAATATGTTTCCATTAAATAAATCCTAACATATTCGGCACATCTCTTATTTCTTAATCTCTGCGTAGCCATTTTTATGACTGTCTTTGGTTTGTTTTATTACCCCTTTCCGTTGTTTTTTAGACAGATGACAGCTATGGACAGGAGGGAGTGGTTCAGATCGTAAAATCACTCTGGCCCACATGACATGTGATGCTGGACTTTTTGATCTGTTACAGTGCTTGTGCCAATGGTTAAAATTATCTTTGTTATATCTCGAAATGTCATTTACCGCCTGGGAATCGATTTTAAACAATGGGAAGTTTCTTTTAAAATAGCGCTTCACGCCCTGTCCTTCTACAATCTAAGGAATAAGTATGAGCAAATCCTGGTCAAGACAATTGAGTTTCTAGTTGTAAATTAATTCCAAACCGATGAATCAGCACTTATCTCAAATGTCGCCACAGTAAACTTGTTACCTCAATTCGCTTTTTTGGGAATACCCTGGAGTCTGTGACTACAATCTTAGGATTAATTTTTAAAATATTTCGACTGCGCTTGATGTGTAAATTGTGCCGTCTGGCAGAATCTCACTATTGCCACTAGCCGGAAAATTAAAGCAGTCATCTATAAATTTCAAAGGGCAAACATTGCTAATCGCTATGCCCCCAGCGGAGGAGGGGGATAGGGTCGGGGACCACAGAGGTGAAAGTTCGTCCCCCGCCGATGTAACCCGGTTTCAGATCCCGGAGCTGGAGTCATAAGTGGGTTGAGTTTGTTGATATTCTCGTCGTTGCTTCAAAGTATTTTCCTTGTTCCCCTGTTTTCGTCTCTCCAAAAGAAACAAAAACAGCAATTCCAAATTCCATTTCGATTTAAAAACAGTGGACGAACCCCCTCGTCAGATTTGCCTAGTGTCAGTTCCTAGTTACTATTTTTTATTAAGTTATCTTATTTTTGCCCCCTAATAAGCGAAAATCCGTTCCCACGACAGAAACCCTAACTTTAGCCTAGCAAGAGCAATGAAAATGCCACCTAAAACTCTTCATCACAACATTTATTTTGCTGGCTTTATTTTTGTGTTTTACCTTTCCTCAGGCTCAAGGGAAGTGAGCCTAAAGATAGGTTAGCGTGTGTTTGTACTATACCAAACCCTTTTGGCAAGATTCCTAATTTATTTAGTCGCAGCGGCATCAAAACGGAAGAAAGTTGCAGTCGAAATACTGCAAGATTATCATCATCAAGCTATTTATTTTGTATCTATGTTAATTTTGCTCGAGTAACGTAGGGCCATACGGGTTATCTACCCTTAAAAACCCTGAGGTTATAAAGACCAAAGAGGCGGACCTCGTATTAACCTAATGCTTCTTTTGGATTAATTTGTGTATTTTTAATTCCCGGAATATCTTAGCATGTGAAAAGTGAAATATATCCTATCTTGAGGAATAACCCATCTAAATTTCTTCAAATAGAAATGTGTAATTATTTTTGAAATGCACCTGGATAGGGCCCCTTTTACTCGTTTGGTCAAAAAATCTTTAATTAAAAGTAAATAAAAAATTCTTTAAGTTCATTGCAATTCATTGTGAAGATTTTACTTTCGAATTCGGCGACCAAACTTAAGGCAGACTAAGCCTGCATCTTTCAAACTGAACTATACCGCATGATGATGTCATTGTGTTTCATTTAGAATACGATTTGGATATTTTTCTTCAAAGAAATCGTTTTCGTAAGAAACTAAAGTTGCAGCATCAAGAACAGAAATACATAACACTTTATAAATAAGGCGTTGAAATTATTTGCTTTCGCGAAATAAACTATCGCTCTCTAGTATATATAGTGGAGCTACGTTTATGATCTGAATTACCGCAGAACCTAGTCACTATCGTTTGGGCCGCATAGAATACTTTCTTTCCTTGCAGTTTTCCGTAAGGACGAACAAGAAAGCTAAGACCGCGAAATTAAGGCATTCGGAAGTTTAGACGCTTTTCTTCGGCTCACGGAAACACCGAAACGTCCACTACAACGGCTGAAGGGATCGGACATATGATCAAGACAACGACTAACTTGGCAGTGGATGAAACAGTATGGAAGGTGGGGCGGCACTGTAATAAACTGTAAAATTTCAGTTTCAACCGACATTGAATCAATTTAACAAGATTCTTATACCATGCATAGATAACAGCCCTACTGTCCTTTTCTGTAAAGGTTCACAAAACTATTTCAGAAAAAAACTCACCAAAATATACTTACGTAGTAGGAATCTATGTAGTGAAGTGGAAGCGAAACACAACTTCCCCAACTAACGGCGCAGGATGTCGTCGAGTCAAGGAATAAATGCTAAATGTGTAGGCGTCAGGCACGAGTCGGTTAATTAAGAAAATATATCAAACAAAATATTTAGATCGAAACCACTTATCAAATGAAGATAGCAAATCAAAAAATAGCCTTTTTCACAATATTTTGATTAATCATGTAATTAACTTAGAAACGTGCATTTCCAGGTTTTACATATGAGTTCCTGTGCACTTCCGTTGGGAAACTAGCCAAAGGGATAGAGTTAGCTAAAATGATCTACGAAAAACACGACCCGTGCAAGGAATTTAATGGCACAAAAAACAATCATAACTGAACCTACGGAAGACACAAGCCTATTTATCTAATTCATGCCAGTGATCAAAAGAGCCAAAGGCGCTTTTCTTGTAAAAACAAAATTAAAGCCTCTAGAATTTTTTATTCGCACCAACTAATGGATAAACGCATTAAAAGTATATTCAAACTGACGTGAAAAATCTAATAGGCCACTTTTAAAAGCGTGGTTAAAATGTGTTTCTCTGTATTGCCATATTGCACTTAACTGTTCAATTGTTTTTGTTTTGTTTTCTTACAGTCTTCCTGAGTTCCCTTCAGCGAATCTTTCAGTCGACTGGCAGATAGGAAAATTACCTTCAATCAGTCATTCTGTGTGAAGTAGAAATTAAAACTGAAAAAATGTCATCGCTCTTCTTAATTACAGAAAAATGACTGAACTGTTAAATCTAATTTACATCACCGTTTTCTGAAAAATGAACTGTCGGGAGACAAATTCGCAGTATTTTCGAAGAAAAAAAGGATGGAAGATTGTGAAGGTGGAATAGGTCCACAACCGGCTCAAATTTAAAAAAAGACATAAGTATTGTGAGGACCATAGTGTCATCTAGGTTAAAGTAGTCATAAAATTCCCTAACTAGCTAAGAGTCACTGCAGCCACTGAATCGAATACAACAAGTTCGACATCCATGAAAATTCAGTGTCGGAGCCAGCACGCAGTTTTGCAGATGCGTTTGTAATACAGATTTTCTGTCTGAAAAGCCGGGCGAATTAATACGGTCAGTCTTGGATTCATTGTAATTTGCAAAAATTTATAATAATCATAAACGATGATTGTTATTTGCAGTTGTTAACGTTTAAAAATTCTTAGTATATTTAAGACAAACAATGTCTTCCACAATGTCATAGTGTATTTAACTTCATTCACCGATTTTCCCACAAAAAAGATTTGAAAAATAGTTCGTGAAATTTACATACACTGCGGAAGAAGGCTTCCGGGATTCTTACAAGGGTTGTAATTTTTCATTTCCTTGTTACCAAATTATTGGAAATTATCAAAAAACCAAGATCTAGAAAGGAAACAGTAAAAACAATTACAATAAAAAAATTGAATCTCATTTTCGACAAACCATGCATTGCATGATAATTGCTGATACAGCTGATGTGATAATGTTTCGGTGCCATAAGAATTTCTTTGCCAAATCAATTTTTAACGCAGGTCTTTATCGCCGGCATGCCGGCACGTCGGCGGTACGCTGGCGGATCTGAAAGGCAGGCTGGTACAATAAAGACGCTTGAACGCGCCTGCCGGCGTGGAATAGTATGACGTTTGAGCGAAAATTGGAACCTTTCGCTTAACTGTGGAAAGATAACGGAGCGTGTTTCAAATTTCGAGCGGGTCAGTAGTGCATCGCAGGTCATCTATGGCTAATTTAGATATTTCATTGACGTGGTTATGTAAACCATATCGAGGGGCCGACTTGTGGCTAATGAAAAACACCCAACCGACAAGGTAGAAAGGTCCGCTTTCAATGGCTAATTTGTGAACTTTGCTTTCAAAATCATTCGAACGTACTAGAAATTAATCAATTGTTGTACAGTAATTTTGTTTTAGGTAAAAACACACAGTTTAAAGGTTGCAATATATGCTTCGGATGTCTACAACATCCATCTTCAGTTGTGCATACAAGCGAGCCGCTAGTCGGTAAGGTATAAAAGGGAACTTAATAGAATATATGAATATTAAATTTAATTGAAAAGACGTGGAGGCGGTGGCAAGGATTGAGAAGCAATTTTTAAGGACAAACCTTTGCATGTCCCTGGCCCAGGAGTTGGATTTGAGCAGTCCACATTCGCAGTATCGCTTAATTGATATTCATCCCGAGACACTTGAGAATATCGTCCACGCCTATACATAACCTCACGTTTGGATTATGGTAATGTCTATGCTATGGTCTCCCAAAGTATCTGATTAATAGACTTGAACTCGCACAAAATTCAGCAGCCTGTTTTGCTACCTTAACTAGAAAGCAGTTACATATTATACCGATACTCGGGGGCTTACACCTACGCTTCAGTATTATTAAAATATTGTAATATGACTTTTAAGGTTCTCAATGGACTGGCACCAAGCTACATCAGAGACCTACTGAAATATAAGAACTCGGATCGCGTAGTGAGATCTTCTTGACTTGCTTCACGAGCCTGTGGCCAATCTTTTGTAAAAACATATAGCGATTGAGGCACACTCTGTATCGAGACTATCGAACAAATTACCGTCAAATATTAGGCAGTCAACATCAGTGGCCATATTTAAAACTAGTAAGCTCAAGACTTTAAAGCACGCATTTAATTTGCAATTGAATATTTTAATCTATCCTCTTATTTTTAATTAGTATTGTTAAGTTAATGCATTATGGAGATCTATAGATGATTGTAATTTTAATTTCAATTTTAATCTTAACTTTAATTTCATCTAATTCAATTTAATACACTTATTAGATAAATCATCCTTTCTTACACAGCCGACAATCAACGCCATCAGAGACATCGCGAAAGGGCTTCCTCTGTAAAGAGCAGTTTCATTAGTAGCTCTATAATAAATATTTTTATTATCATTATCATTTAATTCACAGCTAACATTTATATAGATAATGAGACAAGACTTCCATTTCAAATAAATTAAACTTTGTTGCAAGCCGCAGTTATCCGGAGGCTATAAGGTGGGGTTTCACCTGAATTTGAGTGAAATTTTAAGAAGTTTAAAGAAGGGACTGAGAAGGAAGAAAATTATTTTTGAAACACCACCAGACAGTTGACGCCAACGCGAGAGTATCTCAGCCTGTCAGGGGACTGTTCGCTCGAGAAGCGACTTTCGAGTCATGTTTGACCGTGGCGTGATTTTTCTAGACTAATTACAGTTCCTTGCTACGCATAGCAACCAATGAGATTGCTTTATTTTGTATAGACTATATATTACGCCAAATGCCGGGCTTTTTTTCGTGTTTTCCAAAGTAGGAAAAGGCCGGCTTTCGAATTACGTCGAGAGATTTTGAAACAAAGCACACTTTTTGTTCTTACCACTTTATGACGTCATCTATCATCTATTACTGAACAGACGCACAGCAATATGAAATCTGCTTGTTAAATATAAATTAAAAATTAATTACTATTGCACTTTTTTTTTTTAATTAACTTCCATGGATAATTGAATAAAGATGGTGAATTTTAAGCTTGGTAACGAAATGCGAAAGGTGAATTGGTCAACATGGCACGAGCACTGGACGGGAGACAAAATCTGAGAATCGAACCCATGACCTCCCGAACATCGGGTAGGCACTCTGCTACGAAAGCGCTTGGAGAGAACGGACATTTAACAAGGTCATTTATCTTAGCAGTATGCAGGATGCCTGTCATATATGAACTACGTAATCGTAACTCAGTGGATAGAGTGCCCACTCGGTGTTCGAGAGGTCATGGGCTCGAATCCTGTCTGGGACTCAGAATTTTTCTTTGTCATGTTGATGATAATTGACCTTTCATATTAACTTTATTTGTTTTTGTTTTTTTGTTCTTGTTTTTTTTTAAGTTTAAAATAAAACTTGACTTCTTTTATGTATATGCAAGGTCTTAGCAGGACCAATCGGGAACGGAAAAAAGGAATTATGAATTATAAGAATGTGGACTATTAGATGCAGCTTGCAAGCAATATAATACGCCAAAAACACAAAGAAATTATGACAAGTGCTCCCGAGACATTACTTTCGTGGCTACCTTTTTTTACGGTTAATACCTTTTACGGCTGAGGGTCAACGTTTTACAATTTTTACGCCTAATTAATGGCTGAGATTTTGGCCCGTTTCGAACGATCAGACGTTCGTATCAGGCCGGCCTCTACTTCCGGTCCCACATTGTTCTCCCATCACGTAGTCGCGCGAGCGGACCTCACAGAAGTAATATCATATCGAATGAAATAACAGATTGATATACCAAAAAATTCCTTTTGCTATTTAATGAAAACTACGTGGCTGCTGTTTTGAGCTGCGTATCATAGACCTTGTAGTGTGACTCCATCATAAGGTGTTTACGTCAAACTTTCAAGATTTTCAATGTTCTTGTAACATCTTGAAAGTTTTTCAAAGCTCTTTCTCGACAGGTGATCCATGAGGTATGATAGCTTCGGGTTAACGTTCCGGAAATAAATTAATGTTTTAGGTAAATTTAGCAAGGGAATGAATAAGGGTACAACTTGGCCCTCTTAGTACCTAACAATTCGTACAACTAATCGCTCTGCGGATGAATTGATCCTGATGCTTTGAACAGTATTGCCAACGGCAGACTCTCTAATGAGGTTCAAAATCAAAGGTTGCGTGTCGGAATGTGACTGTTGATGTCACGCTGATACGGAAGTATCAATATGATTGTGGGTAGAAAAACCATTGTCCCAAATAAATGTTTGTCCATCATAAGGGACGGAGCATGATTTTTCAGAGGGAGCGAAGGGATGGAAGAGAGCTTTCGGCAATTTCCGGGGCACGAATTTTTTTCTCTCCTTTAGGTTGTACCTAATTTTGCGGTGGGCAATGACTAGTGCGAGTTTTTTCCTCTAAAGTCAAACCTGACCTGGATAGTTAAAAGCAGTTGCTCGATTTTTTCACCCAGGATCCCTTCTTGTACGATTTACTTTCCAGCAAGTTTTTTGCTGTGAAGGAATTTGGAAATTGCCAAATCCCACCCCCTCTCCCTTCATCTCTGCCTCTCTCAAGAGAATAATGGTCCGCCCCTGCCAACTGACGTTGACGTCGTCGGTATTTGCTAAACAGTCACCGACAGTCTGGAGCAGAAGCTTGCCGACAAAAAAAGAAAAAAAAATAACGAGTGTTCGTGCGGCATCTCTCGACTTAACAATTAGACACTGCCATGTACAGTAAAAAACCATTCCAAAACCTTGAAACATACGTGATTCAATGCGTGAAACAATTAAGCCATCGTCGTCAATAATGCTCAGTATCTTGAAGAGGAGTTCTCAGTTGATTTCAACACCCTGAAGAACTGTTTGTAAAGGGAAACTGGTTACTTAAAGATGTAATTATCGTATGTGAAAACCGGAACCAGTTTCTGTATATCTGATAACCAATGGCACTTCAATTTCGGCCTGAACATGTAAAATTACAGGTCCGGGGGGAGTTACTTTTGGCAATCTTTCTAGCAAGACGGGCTCTTTTTGAAACCATTACCATTACATTGGGTGAACAAATTATGCACATTTCCTCACCTTTTGTTTGGACTTAAATATTGTGCCCAATTTTAGACTAAACTTCACTCGGAAGCTTTTGATTGCGTAATTATTCACAATAAAGAACCCCGAATTCCTTTTGTTTAAGTCGTATTCCAGTTAAGAATGAATAATAACGAATAAAATTGCTGACTAGTGTGCAGAAGTCATACCATATTTCAACTGAAAATAGTCGAAATACGGGCGGTACCCTATTCCAGCCGAAAAGGTTCAAAGATCATATTATCTCGTACCGCACAAAGTTACATAGCTTACCGGGCAAGAGGGTACCTCCCCCGGCTGGAATTATTGCTTGTGTGAATGAAAAATAGGTACTTAACAGTGATGACAAGTTGCACTTTAATTTCGGCAGAAACACACGAAGAGCAGACCAAGCCACATACAAATGAATGTTGTTCTCTGTAATATAATTCTCGGAGCAAGTGAAGGAAACCTAGCTAATTCGTAGACCTCATACGGCGATCAGTGAGGGAGCATGGATTTGTGGTAAATGTCACTGGGCCACTTTCAACCCAAAATATAAATGGCTCAATTATACTGAATAATCCATAGTTCCTTTTTTTTAGGTTTATCATCATGTTGTTAACATTCGTTTCCGGTGCCACAGATATCACAGATTTGTCAAGTTACAGGTATTAGAAAACGTGATCCACGTGTTGTGGTTTTGTTATAAAAACCTCTTGCCAAGTAAAAGAGTTCATTCCAAGCTAGATATTTCAGGCGGAGTGGTGCACTAGGGGTACAGGGTAATTGTTACTCACAGTAATAGACGGTAAGTTAATTTTCCCTTCTCTATATTTCAAACATTTAATTTTTGTACCTGAATGGCAATTCTTTATTCTATTTGAGAAGGTTGTCGATCATTTAGATTTCTCTCTCCACACGGTGTGTACAGGTGTTATTTTAACTTGTGTCCGGTGGTTCCAAGTTCTCCATCGATTAATTTATCTAAAGTTTCTTCAATTTATGCCCGGATTTTATCCTGAGGTGAAGTTGTCTTAAATTTGCTAAATCGTATCACCGAGGGTATTAGAAACCAAAAATTCCACTGAAAATAATAAAATTAGCCATTTTAGTATGTCCATAGTATGTCCATAGTTATTCGAGGGAATAACTATGGTATGTCCTAAAATGTCCTAAAATTTGGACGGTTGCCTTTATTCAACAAAATATGTGATTATGGAATTTGTGGCACCTTTACGTTTTACTCAGTAACTCGATGAAACACGAGCTTTCATAAACATCCACGGCGTGATTGTTTGTTGTAGTAAAAGCGGCCACCCTTTATTAATACCTTTCCTTCATCTCTTGAAAAATTACCGGATTACCGTCCCGCGCCTCCCTCCGGAGGGAGTACTCCCTTAAGTTATGAATAGCTGTGTGCTGTAATGGGTCTTAAACAGTAACCTCATTTAAGGATGAAATATACACAATTGATACCCTATTTAAGGCACAAACCCGAAACATGACACCCTCACCAGGGAAAAACAAAACCTAAGAATGGCGTGAACGGGTCAGCTTTATTTCGTTTCTATAGCATCGTAAGTTAAGTACTAATTTGTTTTGTTGCTTAGCTGGGCATTTACGCACTGGAATTTTAGTTGATACAATTTAGGAACTCTATCTAAGGAGCATGATGGCAACAGCGGCAAAAATTTAAGATCGAGAACCTCAAAATCCACATCCTATCCCGCGGCACATACCTATACTGAGCCAATATATATGGGAATACCTGCTTAAAGGTGTCGTTTGCCTCGCCCTTATCATTACATGTAAATGGACGCAATACGGAATGATTATGTCCCTCACGATAACGTTTGTGCCTGACATGCGCAATGGCGCACGCCCAACTGTGAAGCAAAAATGACTTCATGTCGTTCTATTGACTTCCAGATGCATGGTATGATGAAAACTCTGCTGTTCGCTCTGGCTGTTACTTGTACAGCTGCGTCCCTCTCAAAACAAGATTGCGCCCGCTGTTGTCATGGAAAGTGGACTGCGTGTTTCACGGGTTGTACAACTTTAAAGGAATGCGATTCACAATGCAACACAGAACTAGAGATATGTCGAAAGGGCTGTCCAGGGTCCTGCTCAGTGAAAAACCCGCGTTCATTTCGCAAGCAAAATCTTATCTCAGGCAGTCGCTTAACCAACGGATCCAAGAAACTCAAGATGAAATGGAAACTACTGAAAAACCTTTAAAGAAACAGTTGAACATGGCTCTATTTTAACGAGGAAAGCGGCCTGTTTTAACAGTCAGTCAACAATCTACTGCATTTATCCATGCCATCAGAGGCCTGAATCAATTGTCGTTTTCATCAGGGCCGGGAGAATCAAAGCAGGAAACGCCATCGTTGATTCGGATGAACTGACCGTAATGCTATTCGATTTATGTCTCTGAGACAATTGCAAGATCCAGGCATTTTGTTCAGCTTGTGCCTGTGGAAGATGGTTTACAGAAGTCCTCATTTCCTGCTTTTTTCCACTCAAAACTTGTTTCACTTGTTGTGATAGTTTTGCTGAGCTGAACATGTCAAAAATTTAGATATAAGCAAAGGCGTTTGACGGGAAGAAGTGGAACGTAGAAAGAGCCAGAGGACGAGTTGCGTTTTGACGACTTCAATATACAGTTTGCAAACTTAAATTGATTTTTTTGTTATTTAAAAAAGCTTTTAGAAGTTTGAACTTTTGCTTGAGATAGATCTTTCGGAATCAATATAGTTTTAAATAATAAAAACTACCAATAAATGTCTATTTTATGGCCAACTCGTTCCCAGTGTCTCTCATCTTCCCTGAAAAGGAGGTTGTTATGTCACTACAAAGCGCCGCTGAAGTTTATCCTTTGCTGTGATTGGCTACCCGAGGACACAAGATAGTTCTCCTGAATGACCGCTCGTGATCACCCGTTGTGTTCCACAATGAAATAGTGTTTTTTTCCCATGAAAATAATCTTTTATCGACCAAGCTTGTTAAGTCAAGATGCCTAGATAATGGCCTGGTTCACTTTCTTTTGCTTCTGTGGACCTCGTCTCCCTCTCGGTCCATGCGCACACCAATGAATAAAATAAATCATTTTATCTTAGTGCCGCAGTGTTTAGCACTACTGTACTTATTGGGGACACAGAACTTGATCAATATCTAGCCATCTTGACCTCGCGGCTTGGTCAATGGCCCACATTTATTTAACGCGTTAGTTTTCAACCGACGCTCTTGAAATTAATTGCTATTATCGTTTCCATAACCTTTCTAAATTACTGACGAATGAAGAATAACTCCTCAAAGAATGCCAAGGAGCTTGAAAGTTCATACAAGATTATTGGCTACTTAAAAATGAAACTTCTGAACTGAGTAATTTTTTAGGGTCAGATACAGTGGTGCCTTGAAATATTCAGTTTATGACCGGCATCAATTCGCTTTTTTTAGCTACAATAGGTATTGACCTTAAATACGAATCCTCCGATGCCTGTGACCCAAGTTCATCTGCTCATAGCTTAGTTAATTCTTGAATTCGGTCGCACTTGTCACGTTCATCATTCTCTAATGATTGTCCGGACCTGAGTAACAAGGCCTTTTGGCAGGCGGCATAATTAGACCGTTTGGACTTTTACTTGAAACTTGAAAAAGTTCTTAATGGAAATTTCAATGTACTTAATGATCTTCCATTCTTTTTACCTTAAGGAATGTTTCCGCCATCAGCTTTGTTATGGAAATTGATACTCACGGGACGCCCCGTGGTCGTTGTCGATGGCATGCTTATCCACCTTGTGTTTTGTTTGTTCTATTTTTTTCTTTGGTTTTTGGTCATTATGTTCTCGTCAGAGTAAGGTAGTCATGTTACCTCTTGCAAATAAACCGTTTCAACAAAAAAATCGATCATTTGAAAATGGGACAAACGTGGCACGAAATCAGGAAAGTTTGTGCTTGGGAGATCCGAAATCAAATAATTGTCACAAAAAATAGATTTTCATTTCCCTTTTCTCAGATTTGTCCGTGACGGAGTTCACCTCCATCAATTGATATGCATTCTTCAGTTAGACCCCAATTTATGAAACATGATGTAACAATATATTTGCGCTTGCTTTAGTTAATAAGGTGAAACTTGATCCGGGATCACCGGGTCTGGATCACCAGTCAGCCCACGAAATGAATAAAAAAATCCTCTTCCTGCAAATTTGAAACGATGAAAAAGTGGACGATGTATCAGTCTGCAACCGGAGTCGCCTAGCCAAGAGGCCAAGATGCATGTGTCACCGCCTTTACACACTGAAAGACTCCCGCGAGTATTTTCAAGTACCCCACTTCATATTCGATCATATTCTCCAAGAATAAGTCCACGGAGTGTCTAAGAGCTTGACAGTCCATTTTGTTTGTTTTTTGAAAAGGCGTTAGCAACACGCGGCATTGCTTGTCCATGACATCCAACACAAATGTGAAGAATGCTTGTAAGTAAAATAAATGATGTAATATGCCCCTTTCAAAAGCTAAATATTACGATAACCTTTTAATCCCATCAAGGAATCTTCTACTCGCGTGCCTTTTCTGAAATATTGTCGACAATTCTTGACTCGGCTTAGTACGGATAAACCTTGCCAGTCTATGGCCTGATGGGGCAAGTGCTTTAAAATAGCACACTGCATGTTTTTTCTTTTTTCTGAAATTTCCAAATAATCTGAAATACATTTTGCGTGAATACTACCTGTTTACCTACATGCTCAAGTTTTGACGTAATTTCACTTAACTCGATGACAGAGACAGTTAAAATTCTAGGATGACCTTGTCCCAACTCTTAGCTTATCATTACACTCCCTAAAGCACGTAATGTAAGATTCTCGTCTCACATTTTTTGGGCTTTCCTTCAAACTGATTCTTTTAACATTCACCTAAATTTAGTAGTCAGAGATTTTCTCGAAGAAAGGTGACGGTATTTATTAAAAGGGGATTAGCGCAACTAAACCCCTTGATTATCACGTTTTTCACCTACAAATATTTTGCCCACTAGACAAACAAATGTGTGGGTTGTCAGGATTGCGTAAACAAACATTGTAAAATATTTTTGCACTTTAATGAGTTTCTGATATGTTTGTACCTCTTTGTTAAACATAAAATTGAAAATTACGGGGAAATATAAAAGGTAAATGTTAGTAAGTTTGTTTAGCACTTTTATTACTTAACTGTAGCTCGAATGAATGAATGACTGTCTTTGAAAAGAGAAAGCCGGTGTCGGATAAGTAATAAAATCAGTTGAATCAGGCCCTAGGAAATAATCATGGTCACGGTATTTGTTTTGAAGCCATGGAAATTTGAAAATGTTTACAGGAAATGCGGTATGACCGTCTAAATTCTTCGACTGTTGCCAGACCTAAATATGGTGCTGACAGGTAAAAAATAGACTAAATTTACGTAAAACAGAATTCTTTTATTAGACGTTGCCAAAAACAACTTGCATTATCAAACTCGAAGCGAGACAAAAAGCATATAAAAGGAAACTTGGAGATACCTTTCCAGCAGAATTCCACCAACGAACGATAGGAGCAATACATTATTCCTCAGTTTATATTGGGCAAGGAAAGGGGAAAATGAAGGTATGCTAAAATATTTTTCCTTTTAATTATTTCTTCATACAATCAATCATTACGCTCAATCGTCTGAACCTAAAAAGTCAGTTCATGTCGCCTCACCTTTAGCAGATCCGTTACTAATGGAACTGGAACTGGATGGAGCAAATGTTAAGCTTCGGCTTTCCTTTCTAGGAGAAAAAGTGGCAACAACCCTGAAGGAAGTTGACCATTTTGGAAGTGAAGAGGATCTAGGAAGAAATAATTTTTGCAAACTCTTGAAAACATGCTGTATTGTGAACAATACAATCACTAACATTTTTTTTCCAGTCGTGAATTTCACACGACTGGAGTTTGACGCGGTTTAGATAATTGCTTTTCCATCTGGACTTGTATAATTTATCGATGAAGCCGAGACTTTCTATAAGCATACATAACTGACTTGCTTGTGTTGCTGCGCAAATATTGTCTAAACAGTTTACTCCAACCAGGGTTAATCATAGTGTTCTACATATATCTCCAAAACTGTCTGTTATTTTATTAAAACTGTCAAAGGACAAAGGATGCTTATTGCAGAGGAGACTCTACTGTGTTAGAGAGCATATAGATAGTTCTCTTCTGTAACGGTATCAATCCAAACACGAGTGACGTCTCAACAACTCTAACAGCTTTCAATCTACGGTTTGGCTTGGTACGGTTAGATAAAACTCAGACGATTAAATTACAAAAAATCTTTCGCGCAAATACTTCGAATAGGTCGAAGAAAAATGCAATTTTGCACTGTTCATGGATGCTGCTGGTTTTTTGAATGACATCGTCCTGGCCGGAAGAACTTAAAGGCGGCTTGAAAATATAACCAGGAGAGCCAAAACACGGTGGCGCCATTTTTATAAAACCGCATGTTTCTAATCCCGCCGCGAGGGTGATGGGCTCCAAAAAACAACTCAACTGAACTCTTTGAACCGCAGCAAATATTGTCCAGATAAACATCAAGTTGTCATTAGCAGTAAATTTCTAACAAATCTACTCAATAATTGCTCTCCGTTTCAACTGCGTGATAGCTGATTCTGGCCGCATCCTCGCTTCTCACGCGATAGAAACCCTAATCTTTTAATCTAATTTTTAAATAAAATTGAATTATTTTTAATGTTATTCATTTTTTTTTAGAATCCAACAAAAGCTGCTGTTATCACTGCCTTAGTGTCTCTTCTGATAGTATCCAGCATCTTTCCAGTTCAATCCCGTCCTCAAGGAGATGTTTGTTCGGATTGTTGTCTTTCCTTTTGGTCGGAATGTATCTCGCAGTGCCAACCAATGAGCGCTTGTTATGAGTGCAGTCTGGAGTATTCCACGTGTACAACAGAATGTCCTATCTCCTGCTTGAAATGAATAATCCACAAGAACTTCATGTCACGCATATTTGTATGATTATGAGATGTCTCTGGAAATGTTGATTTATACAGTTGATATTTATTGCCAAGAATATCTTGCGCGTGAGACGTTGGAAGATGGCAAAGTGCCATCAATGATTATATACATTACATTAAAAACACTCGTTTATTTTCAATCGAGATATTTCGCTTTAAGAGACAAAGCAGGGTTACTTTTTGCATCTGCCAAGATTATGGACTGAAGTAGAAGAAAAGTGGTTTTTTTTTACTATTCTGGATGCCAAATTTACAACTGTTTTAAACGTATGCAACTTAATTTTTTTATTTATATATCTATAAAAAAGTAGTAGTTTTATACTTTTCAAACTAATTTTCACCTATTTTTTAGGATATTGTAAGATTTGTAAATTTGTAATTTTTTATTATATATAGCAGAGCCTATTTATAAAGCTGACAAAGTTTCCCTGAAAAAAATAAAGGTTTTACTTACCTACTTACATACTTACTAAATTGGGCGTGGCTAGTCCTTTAAAACAAATTAACTGTGACCAGTTTCTGGACGGGGTTCTAGACGACTCAAAAAAAATTAATATAGTATAACAGAGTTTGTTTATTTTTCGGTTCAGTCAGGCCCTACGAGGAAGCGAAAAATCTCTAACCACGATCAATCAATCTTATCCCACCCCCATCCCGTCTACAACGTAGTAATCGAGATACTATACCCTTGAAGAGTAGAGATGTCCCAAAGTTAAACCCTTTGTCTAATCAACGTCAAGTTGACTGATGGGGACTCCACGTCCCCGTTATTGCACGTTACTAAGTGGGTGATGGAAAAACCACAAAAACATTCAATTTCAGTGAGGTTTACAATGCTACAACATCAGCAAGGTAAAAGCCACTGACCAGCAAACTCCGCTAGCTCATTTGCAGTTTCTACCTTTTTCAAAAGCATAGAAAAAGCATAGATTAATGTATGCGGAAACGTGTCATTGCACTATTTCTCCCAAATGAAATATTTTTCGTGATATGCGAAATTTCCTAATATTCGGATATAATTTTTAAGTCATATGATCTATTGTGTTCATTACTCTTCAAATATCTGTCGCAAGAAGCTGGATCAGAAAATTAGCTGAGCATATTTTGAATGATCGCGGGTGAGCGAAAATATTTGATGGACTGTAATATATGTCTCATACCCAGTCTTCCCTCTAGATCGCACGAAATGACATCGTGAATTTCAAACGAACCAGGCTGTGCAGTCGTGGATCTAGCCGTCGGGTTTCACTTTCCGGCCTACAACTGATCGCCAACCTGAAAAATGGAAACAAAAGTTACCCAGTGCTTACAGGGCACATCGCTTTAACTATTCGGGCTGGTGGCATTTTTCATAAGTTTTTAAGGTTCAAAACTTCGTTTTCCCTTAAATACAATTAAACTCCAATTGTTTTTTTATCTTTTTTTCATTGAAATATGATATAAAGTATAGAATATTAAAATGGTTCAATTTTAGGGGGAAGCTGATTACGCGTAGAAACAAAACAGTGATTCATGCAGATGAATATATGAAATGTCATATATTTGAACTGCGGAGAAAGATATGAATTTATGATTGATCAATGCAGTTACACACACAACTTAAGCACGTGTGAAATTAAAGCCTGAAAAAAATTCAGGCCTGAACGGGATTCGAACCCATGACTTCTGCGATACCGACTCTACCCAGTCCTATAGCTCCTCTGTCTCGTTCTGGGAGCTTTGTAGCCTCTCAGTTTTCAGCCCCTGAGCCTTGGGACTTCCAGTGTTTGGAATCACAGTCCCCCGTTGTACATGAGATTTATAATTAACGATTCATATGCTATATTGTAAACTGCCTTACCTGGCATTGTCAGTCTTTTCATTTTAAGCTTTCTTTTATGTCCGTCATTCACGATCTCTTGACAGGGAGGACAGGGACAGAATATTAATGCAGTTAATATACTTATGCTTTTTCTTGTATCTAGAAACTGTCATTTTTTCTGGTAAAGGACATTTTAAGATCGCCTTATCACGCTTGCAATGAATGTGTTTGCTTTACATTAGGCAAACATTAATTTACTTTCAATATTGTGCATACGATGGGAACAAAAAAGAAACAAAAGGGTTATAATTAGGGCTTACATAAATTGGTAATCCTGCTGTCACCTTTAGTTCCTTCATTAAATACTTTCTATTTTCTGAGAGCATATCATTATGTAGTAGCAATTACTTAAAATGTAACACCGGAATCGACGAACCTCTGTCAGTTTTGGCTGACGTGCAGTATGCCAATGACACAGTCTGTTCCTCTTAAGAGATTTTGGATGACAACTGGGTAAAACCTTAATAAATAGAAATTTTAGATTGTTTTAGGTAACTTAAGTTTTAAAATAATGAATTTGCATATGGTGTTCAGTTCATCATCACTGTGTCGCATTGTCTCGGTGATTACTGATTTAACTTCAGTTTTGTACGCTTATCGCAAAATATAAGATTCCAGTTGTCAGCTGTAAAACAGAGTGACAACGGTTGTTTTGATTTCGGCGAAATTTTGGTTGGTGAGTAATATTTTAAGTATTTAATATTGTTGGCTTAAGAATAGTTCCGTAAACTCACGCCTTCAGTGGTATACTCCCACCGGTGATTGCATCTGCACGTACGCCAATATTCTGACCGAGAATTCGTGCTTCCAAGATACAGCTTTGATTTGCAAGTACACAAAGCGGATTCCACTTACTTTTTTTTATTGCTACACTGGCGAGAAACATTCAGGTTAGTGTTTTTTTTTTTTTTTTAAATGTACAGCATCAGTGATATGCTTCAGTTGCGTAGTCTTGGTAGTGAAAATGGTTGACTTCAAAGTTTCATGTCTTAATACACTGAAAAATTACTTAATATTATAGATATAATGAAACAATTCACTGAGTTTGCTTTTTTGATGCGCAAGTGAGCTTTTATATTATAAAAAGTACACACCTTGACGTAGTAAGAAGGTCTTCTCGAAAATCAGCTATTTCTAAAATATGAAAAACCTGTGTGCATCTTTTTCAATGTTATGCTACATCAAGTAATTCACTTATAACCCATCTATGAAGCAAGCGTGAAAGAAAAGTCCTTTTACATCACGGTTGAAAGGAAATCTTAGCTTTTCGAGTGATATAATATGCGCATTTATTCACACTGATTTAAATATTACCAATATTTCTACGAAGTTAAATGAATCAGGCAGATAATATTTCCGGCAGGAAATGGTTTCTTTCTTTTTTGAGATTGCGAATTTGGCCGGCAAAAAAATGTCACTTTCATTTTAATTTTGCGTGACTTTGCGTTGAGATTTGGTGAGATTCTCCAGCTTTTCAATGCGTTTAAATGTTCTGCTTTCTGCGCTTCAATGAAAAACGAAAAAATGCACACTTTTTAATTTTCTATCTGCTTCACTGAAAACATGAACTTTGTACTTGTAATCGTCACAGACGATTTTTGCGATAATCGAATGAAACGGAGGATGTTTTTCTTACTATGATGATAGCTAAAATTTCCTAAAATTAGGAAAGACTTTAATTGGCTTGTGTCCGGGCTTCTGAAGTATTTCATTATCACAAAATAAAAAAAAAACTTAAACAACAAAACACCATAAGACATATTTTGAAAGCTTTGCTTCTGTGTCAAACATGAGTTAATGATGGTTTTAGAAATTTTGACCTTATTGTAACTTGGAAATCGACAGAACGACATCCATCATGAAAATTCGTCGGTAGACGTAATCTTTTTTTTTTTTGCCAGAAGTAGCAATGAATTACAATTGTAAGCTGAAGGGAAAAATAATTAATCTTTCTATTCTCATATCATGAAAGGAAAAATCAAGTTTCAAGTTACGTTTGTAGCTGTTTTCTTTGAACCACGTGATTAAATTTCATCTCCACCCGTAGCAAGTAAAATTTTGTCAAACACTCCCATCTCCTCATTTGTTCAAAGCGTATAGACCATTGTCATCCCTTTATAGTTGTCTTCGCCGCGCTGTATTTCTTTGTTATTTGTTATTTGTTCAAGAGACAGTCTATTACCTCTTTATTTCTTTTCCCTTGGTTTTGTTGAAATGCTTCACCGCGAAGTTCGAACTGAAGCAAGAGTACTGAATTTAAAACAAAATGGGTTTCAGTCACCAAAGAATAAGATTATGAATGCGTGTTTAGGTGAGAAATAAGCAAACGAACTAGTGCATTGAATTTGACAGGAAGCTAATAATAAAAGGTTTCGCCGAGCTATAAATGTACTTTGATTTATTTAAATTTTATAAATTACTTTGGAAAATATAGCGTGGAAATAAAAATAGACAAAATACCCTGAATTATCTCATGAAGGCCAAAAGATCCTGGTAAGTACAAAAAAGACCAGGTTACCAGCTTAGGAATGACCGTAAAAATAAACTAATATTTGAAGAGTTGAGACAAATTGATGGACTATATGAATTAGGTTTTAGCATTCACTAACAAAATATATAGATATAACGCTAAGGTTTAGTCGAAAATTTCGTGGAATTTTATATATGGAGGATATGAAACAACGCCCAGTATTCCATTAACTAGGAAATTTATTTAGGCTGTGTATTACAAATGAATGCTCTTATAATTATGTCGTGAATTTCAAGGAAACATTATAATGTATAGGAACGTATTTTAATGACAACCAACTTTTAGCTTTTCATTAAAATAACATAGTTTACTCTGGACATTAAAGTACACGTTGTGTCCTTTCAAATAAGATAAGGTAAGCTGTACTGCTTTAAATGCTTAGCAAGATATTAAATAAAGAATACGGTGTGCAAAATGTAGGGTTTTTGTGTCGTAACAGAGTCGAATTAAGAAGAAGGTTTCAGGCGGCTGATTAGTATGGGCGCGAGAAGAATGGACAAAACAAACAGACCACCTGACAGAATATATATTTCCTAAATTGTGTAAATACAGTATATGTTATGTTGTCGTTAGTGTCCGTCGCTCTCGGGAGAGAATTGAAGTCTGCGCCATAATTTAGTTTGTGGTTGAGTTGCAGCTCCTGCCACGGCTGTATAGCTATAGGCCAATCTTGCAGTTATCGCAGGTGATCGATAGACAGTTAACTGGAACCTTTAGCAATGATGACGGCGACGCCGAGGACGCCGCCTAGAAAAAAATGAACGTTTATAACATAAATTTTTATGTTATAAACTCGTTATTGTAACTATTCCATTTAATTGCATGTTAAATGGTATGATAGACATAAGTTTTCGAAAGTGAGATTCATTGCAACTGCAAAACTTTGAAATTAGACATATGTGTGTAGATGAAAATAAAGGAAGTCCTCAAAAAGGGCAACATATCTGATGGTAAGGTAGCAAAAAAGGCAGTGAAGTGAAATAACAAAGTCGCATTCACAAGTACATGAAGCGTATCTCTCTTTTAGCGTTTTGGATTGTGGTGAGCTATGAGCCATTTTGTCTTAGGTTTTTTATATTAACTGTCTATGCTTGTCTCAATATAGAGTTTGAGAACACGAGAACGTGATTTGGATCTCAGAGAACATTAAAACAAGATTGGAAATTAAGGCAACAATAGTTTATTAATAATGATTAATATACTTACTATTCTGGATAAAATTAGTAAAACAAATTGACTGTAAGCCTGTGGTGGTAGGATTTTGAGCGGCATTAAAATCTTTTCTCAAACTTTAAGAATTTAAGCTTTCTAAGATTTATTTCAAAGGACAAAGAGTACCTTACTTAACTAGAGTGCAGAAAGCTCTTCAGCCAGCGAATGGAATCACCTCTTCCAAATGTTCTTGTAACTTAATGACCGATAAATTACTTTTCATAAAGCGGAACAACCCTTTACAGTCATTTACATATGATTACAAAACCAGATGATCGTAAACTGGTTAATTTAAAGTCATTTGGCCTCTTTTTGAACGCGCTGGAGCAAATTAGAATGAACCAAGCCAGGTAAGAAAAAATATGAGAGCAGCTGTTGCCATCTGGTTTATTTTTTTAAAAAAAAGACTTGTCGCCTAGTGCTGGCGGTGTCATGGGAAGCCTCTTCTGATGTTACACTGTTTATATTATGTTAGTTTACTGACGCTGTAGACGTGAGTTAGCCGGTATGTGAAGTGAAACCCCTTTATAACGAATGACTAAGGGACTGTTTGCTGTAACGAGGTTTTGTTGCATCGAGATTCTTTTTTATATAGATAATTTACTATTATACTAAGGCCAACCTTTCGTTATACCGAGGACCTCGTTATATAGAAGTTCGTTAAATCGAGGTTCCACTGTAGTAGATTTATACCTCGTGGTTTGGAAACGATTGTTCTGAGCAAAATTATTGTAAGTTAGGACTTTTTATGTAATTATGTATATTTACAACAGACAGTGTAGATGATTGTTTTTTTGGTACGATTGCTTTCCTTTCGAATTGATACCCAACTGTGCGGTTGTCCGGATTCGAATACAACACAATCACCCAACAAATAGTGATTTGTGATCCATAAAACCCGTCGAAACATGTCTGACAAAACGTTAAAATTCACCAATGAATGTGCAAATAGCGGTACTCAAAGCCACATGTCTTTTGCTTAGCAATGATGTTTATAATTATTTATTTTTGTCTCACTCGGCTCAACACGCACATGGTGAACGACTCAAACTTTTACCTCTACAAAATTTTAACGAGCCGGTATCAACTGAAAAAAAAAACCACAATACCCATTTCGCGAAAGCATTCGTCGGTACCTTATTTACTGTGCTGGTCTGTCAGCTTTAGAGTATAGATTTTTAGTTATCATGCATTTGGCAGTTATTTTTCCTTTGTACACAATCCTATTGCTGTAAACACAACAGTGAAAGTCTTTTCAGCTTCTCTAAAATAAGAAAATAAACTGGCGAGACTCGCCAGATCGTCTAAGTCTACGTCGCCCGGCACTATAGCACACTGAGGCCTCTTATTAGTTCTGTAAAGTGTTTAACTATCGCGCCAAAATCATGCGTAGGTCCGTATAAAGCAGTTGAAAATTGAACTTAAAGAATGGATTTTGGAGCACTTTTAAAACACAGTTACAGACAACCTTTCGTCTTGAATAAGTCTTTGAGAAATTTACTACTTCAATTTTGTAATAGATCTTAACGTTTTCTTTCCTTGGTTCTTTAGCACAGAATGAAACGCCGCTGAAACAGAACAAGAGTGACGTAATAACCTAATCTGCAGCTGAGCATCATACGAAAGACTACTTGAAGCGTCATGCCGTCAATAATAGCTACCAACTCTACAATAAATGACAGTGTCAGTGACGAGATGCCAGGCTCAGGACCTAAATGGTTGAATGTGTTACAGTACACCATGTTTACAGCAATCTTTGTGATCAGCGTCATCGGAAACACTCTCGTCTGTTTAGTCATCGCACGAACTCCACGCATGCGTACTACCCGGAACTTCTTATTGGTCAACCTTGCGGTAGCAGATCTCACTGTCGCCCTGCTATGCATACCCTTTGAAGTAGCTTTAAAAATCACATTTCCTCGCTGGCCGCTCGGGCCTGCCATGTGTAAAATACTTTGGCCCACTATGACGTCAGTGACAACGTGTTCCTCAGCTACCCTTGTGGCCATCAGTTATGACAGGTAAAAATAATTCCTTTCCATCTAAACATATATGGAAACGTCAATTATTGTGGGTTTCTGGCTTTGATGAGTGCTCTTTGTGGACTCCTGCTAACACCTAGCATAAAATCTTCTCTAGAAATTATGATCATTTCGCAATGATAATTACGATGACGAACTGTTTCAGTTACTTATCATTTTAATGATTGTTGTTGCTGTTCATGTTGTATTTAACCTACAACAACAATAAAAAAAGTCTGCATAGTAGCGTTTATATACCGGTTTTGTAGCACGAATTGACTGTGACTCTCCCCTAGATGGGATGCTAGCCCATCGCAGGGTTGGGCCAAGCATTAAGTGATACCACTGGTTTCCAGTTATACACCCGCTTGCATGTAGAGAGACACTGTGAGAGTAAAGTGTCTTGCCCAAGAATTAACACAGCACCTAGACCAGGGCTCGAACACGGACCACTGGATCCGGAGGCGAACACACTAACAATATTTTATCCGTTGCTCGCACAGATATCGAGCCGTTGTTCATCCCTGGAAATCTCGTTTTACTTTACTCCAAACTGTCATGATTATTTCAATCACTTGGTCAGTTTCCTTTGTGCTCGTCATACCCTTTCTACTGGTGCTGTCAATCAAGAATAACTACTGCCGAGAAGTGTGGCCGAGCACCGCCGCCAGGAGCTCGTACACTTTAGGACTGTTCATCATCCAGTTTATGGTGCCTCTAGTCATCATTGCTCTTGCCTACACCAAAGTGGTTCTAAAGCTACGAGATCAAGCGGCTCGTTTCTCCGGAAAGGTAGGCGTCCACGAATCTATCGAATCAACTCGACCAGGCCCGTCGAACAGCTTCCTCACTACAGATGGCAGCGATATGAATTCTATATCAGGATCGCCACTTCCCGACAAGAAGTATTCCACTGTGTTGAATCAAATCCAACTTGCTTTGTCTCCCCGCAGCCCCAAGCGGGGACCAAGTAAGGCAATTCAGCGACTGGAGCGCAACACCAAGATCGTCAAAATGTTGGTTACGGTGGTGCTTCTGTACGCAATCTGCATGCTGCCCAATCAAGTGGTATGGCTGTGGCACGATTTGGGATCTGGGCAGAAATCGCAGTATCTTAAAGCACTTCTAACATTGGGCAGTTCCATGGTGTATCTGAATAGTTCTGTTAATCCTATTCTTTATGCGGGGATGAATGAAGAATTTCGTAAAGGATTTCTCGGCCTTTTACGTTGTCACTGCAAGCGTCCTATGAACTGAGTGTACACAATTCTCTGTAACTGTTCAAATTTGGACAGCTCGCGTGAAGCTGTGTAAAAACGAATACGTGTTTTAGGTCGAAGAAGGGGAGTATCAGTAAATCGATATCACACATGTTGATAATGTAAAGAGGAACATATCTTGTTATGTATAGTGTGAGCTATTTTTTATTTTATTCAGGACAGATCTGCCTATTTATTTGGTTTGTTTGTCGTTTATAATATTTTCAACTTGACGTGCTAGAGGCTACCTGTATATAGAATTGCATAATTATAATAGCTTAAAAATAGCAAGCCAGTAAGTGGAGACGTCAGTAGTTTTTTCTCTTTTTTTCGAGAATCACTGGGCGCTTTCCATTAGCCAAAAACTATTGGAAATTCTGTATGCGGAAGCGAATTGAACAGACATTTTCCGGAATTCCTAGATTTGGGGCGTATCTCGCGAGGCTGGCCTAAAATTCCGAAAAATACGGTTCTATTCGTCACCTGGAATACCCGGAATTTAAAACCGAAATTTTGGGTCGAATGGAAAGCACCCACTATTTTCCGTGAATAGCCGGATCGTATTCGTATTGTCAGTATTGGACTGGAACTAGTTTGTAATAGAGCCTCATGCGGGGGAACTCATTAAAACAAAGATCAGTCTCATTTGCATTCGAAAAGATTCCCAGCATTCATAGATGGCCTCACTTGCGCGCTAGATCCAATCTACTACCGGGAATACGAATATGGCCCATTACTTTGTCGTTTTTGCTAGGACAGGCAAATATACCGTAACTGTCGCCGGCTATGGTGATACTTATTAACAATTGTTGAGAAGTTCAACCCTAAGGTTGAACTTATTAACAGGAGTAAAACACTCAGTAAGTATTGTGAATTTCGTTATTGCCGTGATTTGTCTGAATCTGTGATGTGATGAATGTAACTTATGTCATTGGTAAATAAATCCATCCTTTGGCAGTCAGCTATTGCATTTGTAAGTAGCAAATAGGAGTCAGCAGAAAAACTAGAACTTAAGCAACTAGACCTTGCGCTCGATTTGAATGTAATGATACGGTTATACCAATAACTTCGTTATACATCGGCACAGCAGTGAGCAACACGACCACGTCTTGATCTTCCCTGGATATCATGTAATTTACAGAATAGTGAGCGGCTTTAATTGGCTCCTTGACCAGGATGTATGCTGATCTATATCAAGAGTCAAGATTTGTAGATTTTGCCAAATTAATACAAGTTATGTACACGGTCATGGGATTATTTTTCTACAGAGAAAATCACAGTCAGCAAAGTCAACCGCCTTCTTTGGTTTTAATTGAAGTTCTTTGAAGCTTTTTTTTTTACTCAGCAGTATAATAATATAATATAATACGTACTGTGACTTTGGGATGGGAAAAATGACATCAAAAAACAGCTGCCATCAGTTCCGATGGCTTTATTATGCCCGGTAATTGTTGTTTTCAAGATTATTGCGGCCGTGTGCCAATTGCTTAATAACGAGGGACATTCTGTCACAAGGGTAGGAAAATCAGAAATGATCTCAAATATAAGTTGTTTTTGTAAGCAGAAGTTAGCACCTGCAGGAAGAAACGTTTTTAAGGTCAAGAAACCGAGAAATTACAAAAGCGTTTTCTACATTGCAATTCGCGCTCATGAAATATCTAGAAACATGGCAACAAAACAGCATCGAGGAATTTTGTATTCAGAAAAAAACATTGATTAAACTGATAATAGAAATTCAAAATGATATCAACGACGGATAAATCAGTTGGAAATTTCTGGATTTTTGGCATTGAAATATTGCTTTCGCAATACTCCGGGTAATTAGTTTTTTTATTATTATTAATTTCTTTTCTTCTCATTTAATATTTACAAGCAAAATCAAAATAAGAGGCAAACTGAAGCTTTCTCTTAACAAAACAAAATCCCCCTCAACAACCAAAGAAAATATAAAGATGCGAACTGTATACAAAGTTAGTCCAGACTTAATCATAAGTTTTCATTTCCTTGTTTTGAATTCATACAACACCGTCTTAATTAACAGGATTCATTTGCTTACGTCAGAAAATATTTACTTTTAGCTTGCTTTGAGTAGAGCTCAGTCGAACAGCGTAATAGAAAGAACAGAACGCTACAAAGGCCAAAAAACTGAGGAGAAGTTACAGAAAACTTGCTTCGCATGATATCTGCAGGTAAGATATATATTTAAAACAGAACTGAAACAACAGCATTCAAAGAAATGAAAACTACCATCGATTTTCTTTTTTAATCGCGAGGGACGAATTAAAACTGACTGTATACCTCTTCTTAGTCTAAACAAAGCCAAGGGTTATAATTATCTAGCTTGAAAATGGAAACTTTTCAAACAAACTCATAAAAAATGGTCGCCTTTACGTGTCGTAGACTGTGCAGTAAGGTTTGAGCATAGCATCATAGCAGTCAATGAAGGGATGGTTGCAAAGAAGTGACATATTCCGCGTCAGTAAAGGGGAAAACATTCAAATTTAGCGTCTTGTAGTGCTTTGGTTCAGAGTGCTTCTAGTTTTCACATTTCACAGTCGCGCATTTTTAAGTTTTTAAATCAGTGCATAACAGACAACGCCCCTTCTTTACTTCACTTTAATCTGAAAACGATTTCGCACAACGTCTGTTGTTATGAACTTATGTATCTTTGGTCCTTAACTTTTCTTCGAGCTGATGTTCTTCAAAATATGCATTTCCGATAGTCGTGATGAGAATAATGCAAATTGATGGCATCTAGCAAATGAGTTAAATTTTTCTCGCATTCATTATATTAAAGGTGTCTGAACATCAGGCGAAAATAAAGTAATTAATGGTCAAATTTCTCGACCCAAATATAATCGGTTTCATCATTCTGTTGGCTTAAATGCGGTTTGCTTTAGCTTTTCTGTATTTTTGTTTTGTTTTGTTTTTTTTTTTGAAAAAAAAATTAAACATCTAAACAGTGAAACAGATTTGGTGCTGACTTCCTGCAGTAAGTTAAGTTTGTTATCGGTCACTGAAGATTACGGGAAAAGCACCCGCTGAGTTGTACATTGATAATACATTATACAGAAGGGCATTTCGTGACTTGATAGGCAAAAGGAAATTAATCCTAAGACTGAATTTACCATTTTGAAAATGCTTGTTATTCTTCGACTATCTCAGTAAAAAGAAAGAAACCACTTGAGGACTCGAAACATGTCCTGTACGAAAACATCTTCGATCAAGACATAAAATGCTACCGTTATGCAATTGCATTATTAAAGTTGACAAGCCTTTTATTATTTCTTTTAGCAATAAAAACACTGGATATTCAACTTTTTTGCTTCTTTATGCAGAAAAAAATATATTTATGCAATAAAACTGTCTCGAGAAAATGGAAGTACTTTACTCTCCTGCGCAGATATTTTTGTTTTCTCTCTCTCGAATCCTATTTAACAAACGCCAAATGCGAATAATCTAATTGCTTTAGTTGAAATCTGATCGAATAGTTTAGTGCAAATAATGGTTTCCAATAATTTTTCCACACATTATTAAACCTTACCCTTAAACAAAATCGTACACACTGCATTGTCATTCGAAATTTGCAGTTGCTTTGTCAGCGCACGCGAACCCGTTTTTGCAATAATCAACATCTGATCAGAGTTGATCACCATAGCTTAACAGTCGACATTAACTCGACATACATGAGTGCTTTTTATTAAACCCATACTTAGCTTTTCCACTCCACAGTTCCGTGGTTGGATCCACGAAACAGCTTTATTCAAAATCTACCAGCGTTCTACCTGGAATGCCGTTCGCTAATTGGCCACGCTACCCGGTATCTATTCTGCTGTCAATTGTGAACAGAAAAGGAATTTGCGGTTGTTATCGAAATGACGGTCGATCTTTGAAGAGGATTTAAATAGAGTTTTGAACGACTCGTACATTTATACTGGGACAATTAGATTATTTATCCTCTATTTCTATTTCTATGCCATAGTTGACACGTGCGAGCTCATCTAATTGTTTAGTAGAAAACTCCCCAAACGTTTGACTAAACATAAAATCATTTTCGGCAGCACCTATGATGTCAGATTTTTCCGCAGTTTATCATCTTTCATGGCTGTATAATCGAATTTCATTCGTGATTATTACAATGTGAACTCATACCGTGCTCTTGCCGTTCTGTCTCTTTTGTTTCCACTTCTGTTTGTTGTGTTTTAGTCTAAGTTATTTCCTTTTGCCGCGCGTAGTCATTGTTGTTGTAGTCAAGGCACTGATATCTGTAAGCGCAGTTAACAGAAACAAGTTGCGAATCAGTAATATATTTTCCTTTGTCTAATCATTCTTGCATCTCCACAGATCAGCAAAGATTTGTTTTTGTCTTTTCTTGACGAATTATTTTGCCCGAAAATGTACCGTACTTTAGACGTTTAAATATTGATGTTTTAAAAGACCCCAATTGTAACAATAGAATTTCAATATATCATTGAGGAAACACAGTTGATTTTTCTCTTACTTGAAAAAAATGTTCCTCTTATTTATTCAATAGTGCGAAAACGTAGTTACTGAGCTGAAAATGAATATAAATATAACGTGGTGGTAGTTTAAACCTTAAACCTTAAACCTTAAGCCTTACACTAGTTTTAATAGGCTCTGCTGACAACAATTTTATCAAATTCGACTGAGTTTTGAAGGATTAAATGAAAACATGCATGTTCTGCTAATATTAAAATGCTCTAATAATGAGTGATTTATCGTGATTCCCTGAATTTTGTTACCATGGAAATTAGAGCGAGTATATCTTGCTGTTGAACATCTGTTAAATCAGTGCTCCCTTAACTCATCGTTTCTGAATGTAATAAAGATTCTACCACTTGTTGAAACTAGCCTGTCAAAGAAAAAGCAATAGAGAATCTCTCGCTTTGGCTAACGAAGAGGTAGAGCGTATACTTATATTAATAAACGCGTAACTCTCTAAATTGACGTCTCGATTAAAGTTTTTCAGTAGCACTGCCATCGTCACTGCCAGTGGCTGAGATACTGTTCTTGGAAGACCATTTCGTTTAATTCTACTTTTAAGTATACCACAAACTTAATAGAAAGTATAAGAAGTGTTAAAAAGTTCCATAACGAACTAGAGGAACATATAACTGGCTGTTTGTGTTCAGTTAAATTTCGTCATTTCAAATGACGAAATTTAACTGGTTAAAAGCTTGTAGTACAAGCTTTTAACCAAGTCTACCCACAAATAAGGTGGCGTGCGGTTTTCTCTCCACTGTCTAGCCGAGAAATTTGAAAGCTTCACATGAACTTTTGTGTTTTGATGCCATGAAAAAAGCATTTGAGATAAGATCGTCCATATATGACTCAAAGTGGAAAAGAAGAGATTTGTTGATTCAAAGGGTACATAATCTGTTTTAGAAAGGAAAGAAAAGACACATGGTAAGTGGTGCATATTAATTGGACTGAAACCTCTTTCATTTCCATTCTTTATTTTGCATAAAAGTAAAAGCCCTCCCTGAAAGAATTAAAAAATATGGTTTTTCATTTGAGCTCGAGGATGAAACTAAAAGCCAGTTTAACGTGATCATGAGTAGACGTACACGAACGCGAACAAAATAATTAATTAGCTAGGAAGCTATTTCACAATTTGTTTTGTATTATATTTTCAATCAACAATACAATTCGAGGATGTTCCTGTCAGGACGACATGAAAAGTCCTTTTTCTCGTTTGGTTTAAGATCTTTCCTGACGCCTGCAGATTTTTAAAACAACAAAGATGTTATGTTGGATGCTTGCAGCGTGATGCTCAATTTTTCTCAATATTCAATCGTCATCAACCCATTGATTGAAAACTAACTTCCGACTTAACAAGTTTTCTCTTGTTTAGGGAAGTAGGGAAGTAGGGAAATCTTTAGAGGCTTCGTGCACAGCTCTACGCAGTCTGTAGAAATATTTGTTAGATCCGATTGCACCAATGGCGTTAGCTAGACCTTTGTAATCTTGTTGACGATAAAGATTAGCCAATTATGCACGTTAACAGCAATTTTTAAAAATTTATTCTCTAAAAAACGCAAAGCATTTGCATTTCCAATTAAATTTGTTTTTGAACACCTTTAACTGTTTACTTTTCCTTGCGCATGCTGGAACTACAACTTCTTCGGAATACTGGCAAACGAAGATTGATATCACAACACTTGAATGAGGACCTACAATTTTCGAAGGCTTTATTACTAACTTTAAAGGCCTCTATCTTGATGGATTCTAAGACAACTAAAAATTAGTTAGCGCCAGAGTGTTCTAAATCAAAATTGGAGAAGGTTGCTTATTGGCGAAGTTCGATGATCTTTCACTCGGGAACTAAATTTGTTACCTTTGCTTTCAAGATCTCAAGACCCAGACAATCTCCCTTTCGTGATTGTAACACATATATTTAAAATTTATCACGAACATCTGTTTAGTTTAAAGAGTAGCAAAACAAGCTCGGTCTGCTTGGGCAAGAAATTTCTTCGCAACATGTGGTCTAGAAATTTAAATGTTGGAATTATTTTTCATGAGATTCATAATGGATAAACTGGCTGGCAAGTATTTTAATTTTTCATTGAATTAAATTGGTTTCTGTTTCTCTTTGGCGCATAAAATAATTTAAAGAACGAAATTAAAGATCTTTTCCAGCGCAGCTCGGCTTAAAGTTGTTTATATCTCTTTACCTTTTATTGAAGTTAAACCAATATTTGGGAAGGGAAGTAAGGAAAAAATAGCGTCTTAATTTCAAAGAAACTTCATTAGTTGCTATTGTTTTTGTATGACGTAGTAATACTGTATGCACTGCGCTTTTTTACAGATGTTTGTTCAATTTATGGTAGATAGCTGTCAATATCTAATGTAACTGAGAAATGTAGCTTTCTCCATGACGGTAGCGAGAGGTCTTAATCGGGGAAAGAGGTGTTTCTGGCTTCGGCTTCACTCTGTTTATTTACTAAATGAGGTGAGCTCTCGATATCCATCTTACTTCCTAGCTTTGATAATTTTGTTCTGTTTTATCAGTGAGAAAATTCCTTGTTGCATTTGTATCAAACCTTGTTACGTTTATTGTTTTAAACTGTCACAAAATGATAGTGCAAATAAATCGAAAATCCAACCAACTATCAAACGTCGAAAGTCTATCTCATGTTCGATTTGAATGGAAAGTTTTTTCAATGTTGTCTTTTAGATTTAATGTTAATCCTCGGGCAAATAAATTTCACGCTTTTATCTACGCGTGCCGGCTATTCAATATACTTTTCTGCGGACTAGAAAAAATGTTATAAAATATCGGATCGAATAGTTTTCCACGAATCGGCTGGAAATATCAATCCAAACCAACTTACGACCCAGGATTATACATTTGACGAAAAGAGAACAGCGTAAAATTTGTTACATGTGCCAACACTTTTATCGCATGCACCTGCGAGCAAGCGAATTAATTAAATATCCGAAGGGGAATTCTGGATTTAGTTAAAAGTGCCTCTATTTTCATAGCAAAAACAAAATAAAATCGAAATAGGTTTTATCGTCAATGGGTTCCGTGTTATTAGCACATTCTAAACCAAATATGGACGTAAGAGACAGGATGCGGAAACGAACAGATATTTTATATTTATGGAGAAATTATATTGATAGTAAGAAACACAAAAGCCTAAAACACATGATAAGTGATTAGCCAAGCAGTACAGTGCATGCAACTCAACTTTCCTGTATAAAAAAACCCAACACTCTGAAAAATCGTACGAAATTTAACAAAACTTACTAACCAATGAAATTATATTACCAGCTGACTACCAGTCACGCGTTTGGAGTGTTACTTCGTGCTCGGACGACGTGAGAAACTGAAGTTTTCGTGGTAACGCGTTCCGGAAACTCTTCTGTGTGGTCTTATAATAGCGTGAGACGCATCGTAAATCATGCTTAACGCTTTTATTTATTTTTCTCGTCGTTTTTAGGAACTTCTAAGGCACACTTTTGCATCTGGCAGTTTTGGATGCAATCGCCATTGCAAAACTGTTATCTTAAGTAAATAGAAAATATAGATATAAAAATATGAAACAAAATCATAAAAACCTTGCAGAGTAAAATGTGAAAATAAAAAATGAATAGCGTAGATATAGAAAAAGGTCTTAGAATTTCACTTGGACGTTCTCTTTAAAATCAACTAAGTTACTAATGAATTTAATCGAAAAAAAGTCTTAGTGAGTAGCTCGCAATAAATACACCCCCTCTAAAAACCCTATGGCTACGAGGTGCTGTAAAACATACATGTATAATCCGCCTGTTATGCCTAATGGACTTATCAGTAGTTTCAAATGTAGAAAATGCACTTGAATCAAAACATTACTTCACCCACTATAAATTTTGTCTAAGACTAGTACTAGTACGTTCTTTCCGCAACATTTTACCTGAGAAAAAGTAAGAAAAAGGGGGAAATAACCTTTACATACGTCACGCTTTGCGCACTGATGATTTTCTAGCGAATGAAAGTGTTAGAAACCACTCACAAGGAATAGAAAGGAGAAAGCAGAAAAATATACAAAAACATGTCACTCCAGTTGTAAATAGGAATAAGGCAGTTCGGATTTTCTCACAGGTTTGTACACCTTTCCTTATTTTAGGTCAAAGATCCATAAATATATTATATTTTTTTATATATTTTTTACTGTTTAAAGTGGCTTTCTTAGAAGAAAAGTGAATAAGAGCTTGAGTATATTAG
>OMLO01000061.1_pt1 | contig 44125 bp, 50 predicted proteins | sample 1674811 | NCBI WGS metagenome assembly OMLO01 (sample SAMN06265003, study PRJEB25207) | coral metagenome | isolation source: Coral host | place: Mexico:La Bocana,Puerto Morelos, Mexico | collected 2008-11-13
GCAATCCAATCAATGGGTTCAACAAGTGCGTCGTCAACCAGTTCTTCCGATTGGGCAGGTGCGGCGACAATTCCCTTCCAGTACGCTCCAATGATGTCCTTTGCGCGATGTTGTTGCAAAACAAAGCGCTATGCTGTCTTTTGGGTCTATGCTGTCTTTTGGGTCTATGCTTTTGGGTCTATCACTGTTGTGCTATGAGCTGACATGGCATGATGTCGCCATGCATTGTTTGAGCCTTGCAGCCTTTGTATGGTGATGCATCACCATACAAAACCGTAGTCTATACGTGCACGTTTGCAAAACATATTATGTTTCCAGCGCGCGATGAGTGTTTTATATTCATTTTTATATATGAGGTTTTTCTTGGGGGGCCAAAAACACAATCTGTGTGTACCATGGGCAACAAAAAAGAAAGGGGTGCACCTTCTTTTTCACCCTCCTGTCGCTCCTGATTTTTTTTGTGGAGTGTGAGACACGGCATTTAACGCAGGCCTTATAAGGGACCTTTCGTTTTTGGATGTTTTGGCAAGGTAAACATTCATGTTTAACTCGCTGAAGGCCTGCTGCTTCACAACTGGCTACAGGTATTACCCGCGGAGGTTGCACGACAGTGTCCAAAAACACACAGTACATATAATAGATGTTTCAGGTTTTTCAGGGTGAACAAAGAATAAAGAGTAGATCAAAATGCAATAGTGCATGGCAATGGGATTCCAGAAATTGCATGGCAAGTGTTCAAACGATATGGTCCATTTCAAAAATTATAGGGTCCATATATTTCAAATACCTCCGTTTTTTCCAAAGGGTCAAACGGTTTTTTGCCCGCTCATGGCTGGATGCTGCAACCTCGGTGCACCATTGGTCGCCATTTAGTCTTGTGCCACTCGTGCCCCAGGGTGGAATGGCAGGACTTCCAAAAAGATGATATAACTTGAGTAAATGAATATCGACTACATCGACTACAGTATTGAATTGAATCAGTTACAAAATTATAGACGATATGGCGTTTGAGTCTTAACCCCGTCATTGTCATAGCGGCAGGAATTCCAGAAAAAAAATTGAAACATAAATACCACTGCAGGCATTTTGTGATTCAACCCGGTTTCTCCAACCCTGAACGACCGATGGCTAAACCGTTATTGGATGCAGTGATTACTCACCTCGGCCACCTACCCCAAGAGAGCTCAACACTGAAAGTGCCAAGCAACTGGCGTTCCATCCGTTTCCTGTCATGCATCAACCGTGGATGGAGTTTGGGGTGTTTGGGATGCTTGCGTGAGGTCTTAAATTTACAAACTAAACACATGTATCTTTTGTATAAAAATGTATTTATACATATAACAGTTCTTTTTGTTTTGACGGTTGATGTTTTCAATCTGTTCTGCCACGTACATTAAGGTGCTGGTAAAATCTCTTGGACTGGTTCTGAGGTCGTACCTTGTCAAAAGTTTTGCTACAGTTTTGCTATGTGGTGCGGTTTGGTTTGGGTGCATGGTGTTTTTGTACCTAGAGCTTTTCTGGGGCCTTTTACCCTTCCCAAAAAATCAAGTTCAAGGTAACTCTGGCGCATCGTATGCTGGAGAGTATGGCATTCCCAATGCTCCAGGTGATCAAGTCCCCTAATTGGCCTGGTGGTCCCTTGGTGACCCTCAAAGATTTGATTTCTCGACCTAGTGCTGAGGAGCTGGCTCATAACTCTATATGGCTAGTTCCAATCGTCCAGCATTCGCCAACCAAGGTGTGGATTGAATAACAACTGTTTGCATGTTTTTCTAAAGGTCTACATGCCCTTAACAATGTTTTTCTAAAGGTCTAAATGGTAAGGAATTAGAACATCACCAACTTTATGCCCAACCCCCCAACAAATAACACATTCAACAAGAATTCATGGTAAGTACCGATGACCTGAGGTATACTGTAGTTAAATGAGTTCCTATAGAATCCAACGCCTTGTGACTTTGGTTTGCCCCTAAAGGTACCGTCAGGATACTTCCTGGCGGATGTTTTCTTGCATCTCGACACCCTTTTAGAAAACAAGTTGTTGCGGCCTGATGTTGCAAAAGGTCAAACCAGAATGGATCGTGCAGCTGAAGAGGCTGTGAAAGCTAAGAGGTGTGTAGGAGCTTTAAGGTATCTTTGGAGAAATTCCCCAAACCGAGCCCACCACCCTGCTGTTCATGAGATGAAGTCTTACTTGAAGGACAGCCCGGTTCAACAATCCAATGCCCTGATCACAATGCCGCCTCCAGATGCTGGAGGTGATGGTGATCCTTCTCCTGCGGGATCGGATTCTGAGGGGGGAAGTGAGCCTGCAGAGTCTGATAATGAATCCAACCCTTTACCTGCTTTGGGGAACGGTGACATCCAGGATTCCAGTGATGATGGTTTACATTCGGATGGTGAACCCCGGGATAGTCAGCGACGTGGGGCTTGGATGGGTAGGGTCTACCGGCACCAAAAGGAGTACAATGATGGTGTCCAGCCCATTTCTGATGAGCAGTTTGAAAATGGTGATGATGATGATGATGATGAGAATGGCCATGGTGATGATGATGATGAGAATGGCCATAAGGGTGGTGAGGATGAGAATGGCCATAAGGGTGGTGAGGATGAGAATGGCCATGCGGGTGGTGAGGATGAGAATGGTGATGGTGAGGGTGGTTCTGATAAGGATGGTGCTGATGAACCCCCACCCTCAAATGTTGACCATGATGGTGAGTCGTTATCAGAATCGGAACGCTTGTTGTCTACTTATCCTGACAAAAATGCTGGGTGGCAAGAGCATTGGGCTGTCAAAGTTATCTGCAAGCTTGGTTTGGAAGAGTAGCTAGGTGTCAACTTAATATACCAGTTTGGTTGAAAACTTTCCACTTTCTACATGAAAAGTAGATATAATATTTGAATCCCAAAACATTGAAAATTCGATCTGTAACTTAGGCACAGCTTGCGAGATGATTATCTCAACCATTGCGAAGATGCCTTCTACAAGCATGGTTGCTGGGTCTTTCCAACGCTGGCTTCCAGGGATCACTTTGAGATTTGGATCCGCTCATTGAAGGAGGACCCAGGGGTAGAGCCAACTGACTTTGGTATGTAAGCTCAAAAAATCATAACTTTAGAACGATCTAAAATGGTTTTAGGGTTGAAGTCTGAGTCTGAGCTTCCACTAAAACTTTTGCCCAGTATTTGAAAAAAGCCCCCACTCACATGAACAGGAGACCGCTCCTGAATCTTCAAAGAAGTCATCATCCTTGAATGAGGCCAGCCTGTCGCCAGGGTGGATGGGTTTCAATTTGGTCAATGTTAGAAAAAATTCCTCTGTAAAAAAATGTATACTTACAGCAAGGGGAAATCATCCAAGCTCACCATTCAATTGTGGGGTGTTCTGTTTTTGGCCCTTTGTGCCAGGCCCCTTCTTGCACTACTCCGTGTACAAAGGGTCTATGTGATGCCATGAAGCTCATGAACATGGAGGTTCCTGAGGGTGAGGATCAATGGTCCCGAACCCCCAGTGTCAAAAGGCCCAAGGCTGCGGATTCGGTGGAACAAGATCTGAAAATGACACCGCCCCCTGTGGTGCACCAACAATCAGAAACTTGATTGTGATTCGTATCACCTCTATGTTGTTTCAACTACCCCTGCAGTATCCTTAGGGGCGTCTGTGCTTAAAATGTTTTGTGTTGAATTTCCTGTTGGAGTTTGATTATTCCATAGTTTATGGTTGATAATGTTTATCCGTTTAGATGTTTTACCTTCACTTACTATCCTTTTTAGTCGATATCCCTGAATATGTCGCAATCCCTCAATTACACCCAGGCCAAAACTATGGCCAAGTTGAAACGTGAAGATCGTGAAGGTTGTGATGGGAAGCAATCAGCATCAAAGAAACGTAAGGTGGTACCAACTGATGAGACCATGCCACCAAGAGCTACATCTTTCAATGGGTATGACTTATCACAGCTACCTTACGAATGTCTTCCACTTTTTCAAGGGGAGTACAAGGGGAAGCACAGTTACACCGCCAATGTTGACGGAGCGGTCCCTTGATTTGATTTGTTCCCAAAAGTCTTCATTGTAAATTTCCTAGAGAAATCAAACCATAAGCTGAAATAAATTCCCAATCTTGCTTAGGCCATCGAAGTGCTTTGCAAAGCACAGGCATTCGTGGTGAAGAGGTCCAAGCCTGGGGTGGAGATGGTGAAGGGCCAAGTGACTTGGTCCCGCTATGGTGGGCCTAAGAAAGCTTGGTCTGAAGCCAAGAAGAGAGCTGGGTTGATTGTGCCTACCAGTGGAGCAACTGCCTAGAAACGCTATTTTGTTAGTGGTGTTAGAACGGTTAGATGTTGAATTTGCAAAAACATATCAATCTCGTTAGAAGTAAACATAATAAAAAGCCATACAAAGCTATACAAAGATATAAGATGATATAAGCAAATACACAAAGCGTGACTATACATGGCAGTGTGTGGACGGCGCCATCTGGCACATGGGTATCAAAGTGTTTAATCCTGCGCAGTGCCTTAAGTTGCGTGGTACTGCTGGGCTCATATTTGATTTGGGGTGCAGTATAGATGGTTCCATCCCTAGATTCCTGCTGAAAGTTGGATTCAGACTCAAAGTCATAGATCGGAGGATTATAAAGTTCCCTGCTAGAGCCTCTGACCAAAACTCAGAAGCACCGGGGGCAAACCAGGAAAAAAAGTGTATTTGCAAGTCGCACAAGTTTATACATGCCTACAGACCTTTTCAATGGATTTCAGAAAATTCAACATATAGATGATAATACAATTACAGCTTCCAATCTTCATCATGTACAAGATGTTTCCGCTCCACCAGGTACTCTTTGTTGGAGCTGTGGTGAAGTCTTCGAATGGGAGGAGCCCTGGAGGGGGAATGGTGCTATGAAAAACCAACTGTAAGATAATAAAAGGCACCAAATATCTGACCCTTGGGTGTTACAGCGCAGCTGTGTTGCTCCGAAGTGAGGGGACTGTTTTAGCTCTTCAAGCCGTGTTTGACTGGGTATCCCAACCATGCCGACTTCCACTCGCCTCCAGCAAGTGCGAAAGCAACTCAAGCGAAACAAGATGCCATTTACTGAACGACTCTTTTTTGACTTCAGTAAATATTGTAAGGTTTTGATTTGCTACCCCAAAAACATCCAAAACCCACAAACTAGTTTTGAGCTCAATTTGACTCTTTTTTGACTTTAGTAAATATAAAATATATAAAGTTTTGATTTGCTACCCCAAAACCATCCGAAACCCACAAACTAGTTTTGAGCTCAATTTGATGAGTTTAGGGGTTCCTGAAGACCCACATCTTTAGGTTCAAAAGCAAAACGGCGCCGCAGTATGAGAGATAAACAGCGCTCTTGGATTTTGAGCGGATTGCGGCATTTGAAGGCCCCTTTCGTCACTCAGATTTCCCATCAGTGCTTGTTTTACCAATTTAGGGGGGTTGAGGTCTTATAGTAGCCTCCTGTTTTAAATATAGTTCAGTTTCATAGTCAAAGTAAACGATACGATACCAACATATGATGTAGACCGGCTCCATCCAAGGTGCTGGCTGTTCTCACATCATTGCTCTTTGCGATTCCTGGCCTCAACTGGGAAAGACCGACGCAACATGTTGAAGCGTTTAGTGGATGCATGAGTGTAACATGTGCCGAATGGGCGGCATCTTGATTGAGAAAGAAGCAAGGTTTGTTTTGATTTGATGTTCATCTCATTTCATGAGTGTTTCCCTAAGGATCAAGTGTATCATGTGAAAATTTCCTGACTTAGACTATGTTCATCTAATGTCACGGTAGTTTGGGGTTCCCCTACCTTCCGATGTTTTGAGGGATCAAATGTACCAAGTGTTCTTTCCAAAAAGTTCATGGCTTTTTCAGATACACCACAACCTTCATCTTAAGTAGTTCAGCGAACTTGTCAAAAAAACAGGCAAAGAGAAATGCAGTTCCCCTGGACGTCAACTTGGGGCCCGATTATGATCTTCTTTCCAGTCGCGGCTTTGCAAACGCGATATATCAAGTATGCAATCTGGAGCCCGGTTCAGGGCACACCAGTGCACCTGTGTGCTCAACCTTTGTATGGATGTAGCTGAACTTCAACTCAGCAAAGTTTGCAATACAATTGTTTGTACAATCTTCAGGATATGTTTGGGGGGAGTTTTGCATTCCTCGCTAATCTTCAACTTGTAGCAAAGGTTTTTTCCCCACATCTCTAGGAGCCCTTTTCAAACCGCTCTGAGGTCACAGGGCTCCACAGGACGAAGCCGCGAGAGACCTACTGGCAAAACACAATTTGAATCGGTGAGGAACGGAAATGTATTGGCTGCTCGTGCAGCCTTACTGATTGTTCTTGCTGCCTCGAAGGCTTGCTGGTGGGTAATGGAACAGCCCAGCAGCAGTGTAATGGAGGATTTGCCAATCATGCAATATATATGGGGTCTTTTGGGATGCTACAAGCACAAAATGGCTATGGCTGACTACGGTGCCCCCACTTTGAAGAAAACACATCTCTATTCAAGATCCTGGGTTGACATGTGATTTCAAAGCTTTACCTTTTATGTGTGGGTTCCCTTGTTTTGGATCTAATAGCGGTACAGTATACATATATGTAAATATAAATATCATATATTCTTTCATTTTCATTTACAGGTACCAAATACATAGTTTTATTTTTATATGTTATATTTATATAGAGTTTGTTCAAATACCTGAAGTGGAAACTCAATCTACCTCCCAAAAAAGACTTCTCCAATAATCTTCTCCCTACACGATGATGTAACATTGTGCCCTCCTGATTCCACCTAAGGTCATGGAGAGATTTCAGAGCTAGCCAACCACCAGGTGCCACGGCGCTTGCAAGAGCGCCAAATGGTTGAGTTTTATTTGGCCAAAGATGGAACTCGTAGAGTTAAGGGTGGTTCTGATTTAAAATCAAGCCAGGCCTATCCAAAACAGTCCCTTCACCCAACTTGGAATGGTAGTACTTTTGTTTTGTTCACCTCCAAAGTATGCAATAAAACAAGAGACTGTAAAGGGAAAAACAAGGTGTTAGAACATCATTGACATTTTAACTGCTGGCCCAGGTTTGGTGTTGCAATGAGTGCAATCAGAACGCAGCACTATGATCGTAATGTTCGCAGAGCTTTGAGGTTCTTACGGCAAGCTAAGTCAACAACAAACTCTTTGGATGAACGTAAGAGGATCAATGACTTGTGGATGAGAGCTGCTGATTTACAACCGGTACTGTCTTATTTGTCCCTTCAAGCTTGAGGGCAATATGATGTTCTCGGCGTGGGACTTTTGTAGGGTTTGTAGGATTGGATTTGACTACATGGGCCTATGCAGCGTGTTAATCAACACACTGCCGCAATGTGCATTCTGCATGCTTCTACAGCAACTATGCATTCCATGGGAAAAAAAGATATGACTTTATGGTACTTATGGATAGTTGTGCTTGTTGGTTCCAAATTTTGAAGTTCCAGGATGTTCCCGGGGTTCTACCTTGTGTTGGGGCACTCCCACTTTTGTTTGTGTTTGCTCCAAATCCCTCACCAGGACTCACGCGGCGCCTTGTAAGCAAGCCGCTGCTGAAAAAAGCAGGCGCCAACCTAGGAGTGAGATGGGTGGGTGCAGTCAGGATGGGGACTTTTCATGCACTGATCTGGTTCCAAAAAATGATGCGAAATAACTGCGAAAAGGATGCGAAATACTGCGAAATGATGCGATTTGTATAATTGGATTATTTCCATAAGTTTTCACCATAGATCCTGCAGGAGTGGTATAGGTTTGAACATGTTTGGGTACCCCCCAAAACTGCGAAATGATGCGAATTGTAGATTTGGCGGGTTACCTTTAAACACTGCGAAATCTACAAGCCCTTTTTGGCTGAAAGTTTGGTCTGGTGTTTAGGAGCTAGAGTGTAAACTTGCTATGCCGGAAATTGTTCCCACAAAGCGCATCAAGAGCAAGATGGCACCAAATGGGAGCAATTCCAAAGTCATCAAGTCAATTCTGAAGAAGCCTGGTGAAAAGCCTGGAAGCAAATCAGATCGTGTGACCTTTAAGAAGACTGCCAAGACTTCAACCAAAACTTCCCAAAAGACGGATACTGTGAAGAAAAAGCATGAGATTGAGAAGAGCAAAACAAAGGCCAAAGGTCAGGAGGAGGTTGAGAAAAGGCTGCGGGATGCAGCAAAGCGGGAAAAGGAGAAGGCTCGAAGCAAGTCGGATGGGAAGGATGGGAAGAAACCAAAGGAGATTGCAAAAGAAGATTCCAAGAAAAAGAAAAAGGAGCTTGCGCAGGAGTACGGGAAAAAAATAGCCAGCCGGTGCACTACTACCCGTGTAAAAGAAAGGATGTGGAAGCTATGTTTCGAACCCCTTCACCAAAACATCGTGGATCTTCAAATGCTTCTCAGTCTAGCAAAGCTAGCATCAAGGCCCACTTGGCTGATGTGAAGAAGATGGAGGAGATGCTAGAGGAGTCTGCTGCAGAAAGTGTGCAGGAAGATGAAGATGAAGAGATGATGGAGGAGTCTGAAGAGGCCGAATCGGAACATGAAGCTGAATCTGAAAAAGATGTTGCTTCAGAGGAGGTGGAAGACGAAGAGGCTTCAGAGGCTTCAGAAGGTGAAGAGGCTTCAGAAGCTGAAGCTGAAGGATCTGACAGTCAAGAAAGCGAAGATGAAGAAAGTGCGAAAGAAGAAGACAAAGAAGAGAAGGAAGTTAAAGATGGGAAGAAGGAGAAGAACGAGGCAACGGAGGGTGCTGGAGCAGAGCTTGCTGTTGTGACCCAAGAAACAAACGAACGCACCGAAAACCTGAGAAACAGTACCTTGTCATGCCATAGCAAGATATTTTATTGGTACCCTGAAGTCCCATGAATCTTTCAGTTATACCTATGGGCCTATGGGTTTAAGTTTCAGGTTCAACACTCATCCAAGGTGTTACCAACAAAAAAGATTGGGATCAGTTCGTTAGGTCAAAGGGAAGGTATCAAGTGCATTCCTACTTTCAGCAGAACAAGCTTGAGTGTTTCAATCTTTGGTTAGATTGTGACAAGAGCTGGGACCGAACAAAACTCAAAGTTCAGCGAATCCAAGAGCAGAGCAATGAATCTAAGAAGGGGTGGCATAGTGTGCAAGGCAAAACAATCAAGGCACAGTTCTCAGCAGAAAAGGCAGAACAAATCATTCAAAGCAGAACCAATGCTGGAATGTACTATGATTGCGAAGATTTCCCAGGGGATGTGGATGATACTTGTCACTGCTTCAGAAAGACTTCTTGTTTGTTTTGGTCTCTGAAAAAATGTTTGAAACAACATGTTTGCAAATTGCAAATGGAAAAAATCAGCAACAAGGAAAGATGGTACTACATGAAGGCATCTCAAAAATTCACGCAAAAGGACACCTGCACTGATCGCATGAAGTTGGATGCTACGGCAAATATTGAACATGATTTGCTCCAGTCGCTCATCAACCCTGAACATGGTCTTCTCAAGCCGGGATGCATGCCCCAAGTTCACTCTGCTACTACTGGTGGGTGTAAGCAATTGCTGGATGCCATTAGCAAGGCCCTTAAAGTTGATCTGCATCCCAAAAGAAATAAACGGTGTTTGTTTTGAAACTTTGAATTGGAATCCCCATGTTTGAATATCATTCCAAAATTCCTCAGCCTTCTTCCTGTAGGTGCACCCTGCCGCCAAGAAGCTGCCAAAGCCAAAGGAGGAAACCGAGCAAATGGCTCCAAAGACCTGCAAGGAACAAGTTGCTGCGAAGTTGGCTGATTGGCTTAAGGTGGCAAGCCAAGCAAGAACTCACAGCATCACCCTTTCCAGTTTGGAATTTGCAGAAGAACTTGGAAAGAAGTTGCTTTCACACGCATCGGCTATGGAAAAGGCTTACCTTCGTATCAATGAGACTTTGAAAAACAAAAAGTCAAAGGAAGGCGACTTCAAGTTGATTCTTGAAAGCATGGATGAAAAGCTGAAGACTTCTGAGAAGTTGCAGGCACAACATGCTGTCATGCATCATGTTGCCCCTTCAAAATACTACCATACAAAAAGTGAATTGCAACAACTACAGGTATATACTTTGACCTTTTGAAATTGTCCCACTCCCATTCACCATTCCCATGCAAGTCGTTTTGTGCCTTTGCATCAGGCAGCTGCGAATGCATTCCTGGCCAGCACCAAGCCCAAAAAAGCAAAGGCGAAGAAAGGAAAGACTCCAGTGACTGCTGCTGGAACTAAGTGAGAGCTTTGGGTTGCTCTGCTTTAATTTTGGGGTAGGGTGGCAACAATGCCATTTCTTTATGGGCGCGTTGTAACAAGTGATGGTGCTTGTTTGAACCTCGGGCCTAGGCTTGCATTACAGTACCCGCTTTTGAAGTTTGAAAGCTTGAGAACTTGGAAATCAATCAGTTTTGAAAATCAACGAATGAGAAAATTGAAGTATCTCAAGTAGTTTTGTTTATTAAGGAGAATGGGATGCAAGTAGCTCGGGGAAGAAAATCGTCGACCGCATTACTATATGCCATTGATCTGTCAAGGTCAACCTGGGATCTCAAAACCTATCATGAGTGGAAAAAAAGAGCGATCTACAACCTTCTGAGTTGTCATCTTTCAATGCTACACTCTTTTGAGTGGTGATTATCTTTTCTCAAGTGTTCTTGTGTATTGACTCCACTTTCCTTTTTGTCCTTAAGCCATTGAGATATATATATATATCTCAGAGTCACCTGCCCTTTTAGCCAACCGTGATGCCTATTGCCTGCAGGTGCACCTTCCTTTAGCAGGCTCGGCGATCTGCTAGTGCCTGGTGTTTTTGTGGCCACTGGTTTTTTTGCAAAAGACAATCAGAAGTTTTGAAATTGACATACAGTATATATACTTAGAACTGTATCTATTTATTTCTTTATATTTATAAGCCCTGAAGGAGAAGACGTCGATTAGAACAGTACAAACGATCAAGCCTTGTGGAGAGAATGCTGAATATGGTGGGACATGGACAGGTAAGTGTTTCAGGAGCTGCTGATTTAGCTCGTTGCGCAACAGAAGATGGGTTACTCCATGATGCAGTATCTGCCTTTAGTTCTTTAGGAGCTTCTAGATCATGTCCATCCAATTGTGAACGTGATATGACACGGTGGTTGAAGCACTTGTTTGACTTTACCCTGGAACCTTACACCATGACACTTCATTTGCAGGTCTTTTGTCAAAGACTCGGTATCGTTTTTGTTCCCTGATGTTTGTTATTCATACCAAGCCCTCTTTTATAGATTGGGGATTTGTAATCGAACTCCTCATGGAAGCAAGTTCAAAATTTGATTTGTTTCAAGACTTAGGATTTGGGGTGGTACAAAGTTCGACCTTGCCAAGTACGAGCGCTACTTCCACATGAACTTATTCACAGCCTAGCCGTCATGCCTTGTCCAGCCGTATTCAACAGTGTGATACTTGGAAACCAGTCTGACCTTTCACGAATACAATTCTGGGACCATGTTCGGGGGCTGAAACCGTGGGAGAACCACCCTGCCTTATCTCCTCACCGATGCAAGCCTTCAAAACTCATAGGCCTGTGCGTGCATGCGGATGGCTGCCAAATGTACAAAGAAGATGAGTACATGGTGTGGTCATGGTCATCCATCTTTTCACGTGAGGGGCTGATTACTGATGTGTTGGTTTACAAATTCCCCTTTGTTGTGGTACCAGAGAAGTACATGCGATCAGCTGCAGCTACTGGTTTTCAATTATCCAGTTTTGAACTCAAATTCAAACATGGCTTTTGTAAACAATGTATCCTACATAATATGGCAGTTAGAAGTCCACAAATGGTTCATGGGACATCACTGTGACATCACCCTAACATTGCGCCAACTCCCTCAGGTAAAAGCAGAAGTGGAACGCAAGGTTGCCCAGCTTTTTGCCTGGTCCATCGACTGTGCCTCCAAAGGTGTGGCACCTTCAGTTGGCTTTGAAGGTGAGACTTTTGAGAAGGGATCTACACGGTGGAAAATGCAAGGTAAAGAATTGGCAAAGGGGTGGAGGAACCTCTTCCAAGTGACTTAGTAATGTTTTGTTCACCCCCCATGAATTAAGAAAACAATTTGGGATACCCAACCATCAGAAAAAAAATCAGTTGTTTATATCCAATCGCACAACCATTTTTTACCGGAGTATCCAACAACTTAGGGCTTGCTACTTCATGACTAAAGCAGACTTGAAGGCCCGAAAGCAAATGCATTTCTTCAACCGATGGTACCAATGCAATGAGCCACTTTGATGGAAGTGTTTGATTTCTTTTTCCCAAGTTTGTTGTTTGGAAACTTAGAGCTAGCTCCAGCTGGTGTTTTTCCCAAAAAGGTGTTCAAACTTTACATAACAACAAAAATGCATATATATATAGTTATAGTAGTAATAACATATATGTATATTTTGTAAATACATGTATGAAAAATAGTATGTATACACGCATGTGCATATATAGTTTGAGATCTACATTTATTTAAATATATATCTATAATTATATTTTACGCAGCCTTAGTTTGCTATTCGCGGGCAACCAAGGCTATGTGATTCTTGTCTGGCTTTGAAAGGGAAACATTGTCCTGACAATCTCAACTATCGAAATTTTGGGGATGATGCATGCTGGCAACATACGATCCTTGACCACCAAACATATCTTGCCCTACCGGGTGAAAAATCACCATGGCGATTTGTGGAAGGATGGCGGTTGGAAACAGTATGTTTTGATTGGTTACACAATGTTTACCTTGGGGTGGCCCGAGACTTTGTGGCTTCTGGGATTTACCTCTTTATTCGTCAAGGCATGTACAACCATCTCAATCTGGATGACATGGATGAACTTTTGGGTCATATCCAAATGGAGATTCAACAAACATGCAAAGATTACAAGTTTCTCGCCTTTTATATGGGAAAGGTTTTGTTTGTTGGGTGTTTTGTTTTGGGCCTTACCCCAACTTTGGCACCTGAATCCATATGACCATTTGGTGTACCGGCAACTTTCCTGAGGTTGAGCCTGCCGAGCAAACCGGTGCTGAGCGTGGCGAACTTGGGTGGGAAGAATGATTACCCAGAACTTGGGTCCCGCTACAAGGGCTGTCATATCAAAATCCTTGTGTTTTGGGTAGCTTTGCAATCCCAAAAATTTTCGGATGACAACGCCGATGAAACTGGGGTTCCAGTTGGTTGTTTTTTTTCTGGGTGACCCCCAAAAAAAGGGTTTGATATTTGGGAACATCATCACCTGGATACCGGATCAAATTTGTTGTTGTACAGTGTTGGGCCCCAAATTGATTTATATATAAATCTTCCAGTATGCATGGAAACGATGTTACTCTCCCCAAGATTATGGAAATATCTTATACAAACTATTGGTGTCAAAATCCCCCAGGATAAAGAGCTCCAAGTCTTTGCTACTGCGGCCTACAATCTTCAACGTTGCATTGATATCATGGACGCGGGTGGCATTATATTGGAAAAAAATGATGCACAGGAAGCCAGCAATTGCCTGGATACATTCTTGTCGGGATATGCGTGGTTGGCTGCACATTTTGTGCGGCAAAGGTTGATGTTGTTTCTTTTTAGGCCAAAACATCACTGCCTTTACCACCAATCCCTCCAGTTGAGACAGTGGCAAATCAACCAAATGCTGTTTCAAACAATGGACGAGGAGTCCTTTTTGGGGAAACTCAAGAACATTTTTGTGTCTTGCCACGGGAAAACGGCCTGCACTAGGATGTATTCTAGATACCTTCTGGTTCTGGCATTGCTTCTGGAAGACCACCGTAGAAGTGAAAAAGATCTTGGATGATTCAAAAAAGTTGAGTCTAAACCCCAAAAATAAACTCCCAAAAATTGAGTCTAAACCTCAAAAAGTAAAGGCTAAACCTCAAGACATGTCCCATACAAACGTAACATTCGAGATCTTTTTTGCATGGTCTTTTCCGGAACGCCACGGGGACCTCGCCTTATCATGGCAAACTTGATGCCACGATGACATGCGGAAAAAACAGTAGCTGTCAACATCTCTGAGTTTGATTCGTTTTCCATGCTAGTGTGAAAAATTTGTTTTCGGGAAAACAATTACAACCCATCAAGAGCTACATACCCAAAGGGCAGGCTATAAGAGATTGGAAATATTGGTATTCATGAACGTTTCGGGTGCCATGAGTCCCAAAATCTACAATGCAAGATATATAAATAGTGGAACCCAAATTTCCAAAGCAACTTGAAAGCAGGAGCGGCGTGATGGCACGTTTTTTTAGGTGGGCAGTGCAAAACAAACATGTTGCTTTTAAAAAACATCGATCATGTATATTAAACATGTATATTGTTTACATGTACACACAAATATATATATATATATATATAAATATATTTATAGTCCATTGCATGCAGGGTGCTGCGCATGCATGCAAAGCACCCTGCGTGCAAAAACCATGAATGCTTTTGGCGCATGTGCTGCAATGCTCTACGCCTTGTAACATTTGCTTTCGGCACATGTGCTTTCAAAGTGCTCTATATAATGCTCTCTTTGGCAGAGTAACATGACTGCAATGTTGCATGTTCGACAATTTCAAGCGCTGTCGTGCATGCCCGCGCGAACCTTACGACGCTGTTGCATGGGTGACACTGTCATGCGCTGTCGTTTGCCGTCTGTACGACATACCATCCGCTGTCGAATTGCCGAAAGCGCCATGCGTTGTCTGCAACATGAACGCACGCACATTACTACGCTCCCGCAGATTTCAGGATGAAAATAATCATGCACAACCTTTCCAAACTTTACATGAAGTTTCATAATGCATGATCCATGCATGCATGGCTTCATGTCATGATCCATGACATACGTCGAGCGATTCTAAACGCATGCCCATTGTCGTAACCTAGTATAGCAAGACTACATCTCAATTATGGTAAACCAGAAACCAACCCCGAGCGATTCTAAATTCATCCCAATTGTCGTAAAGCAGAAACCAACCCCGAGCGATTCTAATCGCGTCCCCAATGTCGTATGCATGGACATGCACCATGCTTCATGTTTAAAGCTACAATCCTCATGTGCATGGTGATATTGCATCCTTGAGCTTAACATTTTCATGATTGACATGCAATCATGCATGCGATACAAACGACATCGTTGAATTCAAACAATGTCGTTTTCAGAAAACAGTCTATAAAAGATAAAATGATGCTCAAAGGGCATCGTTGGAGCCTCAAGGTTTGGGATGCAGAGATCGCAACCGAAATCTGTGTCACACTTGAAATCGCACCCCACATGGACACCGGTCAACTCGCTCTTGACAGCTCCTGACAACATCTTGGCAGCCAAAGCTGCATCATTTGCGTCGTCCTGATCGAATTTGAAAGGATAGTCACATGGATATGTCTTTTTGTATCTCCTAGGTTGATGGTTCAAGGGCCACAAGTCCCCTTGGGCAGTCACTTTGGTGATATCGACCCTTGGGTTGAAAACAATGGATGGGCATGCAACACATGCCTCAGACACTGAAGCCAACATCGATGCGATCAAACATACAGCAGCTGGACTAGCTCTGGGAGTGTCAGGCTTGCCTTTATCCCTTGGGGATCTTGGCTTTGGAGACTTCGATCGTCCTGGACTCTTAGAGTCCTTCCGACCTTTCCCAGGACTCCTGCTGTTTCTGCGTTTGTTTCCTTTGGAATCAGTCGATGGTGACCGTGCAGGTGTTGCGGCTCGGGCAGGACGACCAGGCTTTCCTTCATGCTTGAATTTGCATTGATTGCCACGATCGCACCTCCCCTGTTTCCAAAACTTGCATATCTTCTTGCCCTTCCCCTTATCATCTCTAGAAGGCGATCGTCCCCGTTCGCTGGTCCTTGAAGTACTTCTCTCTCTTTTGGGGGGCTTTTCATGCTTGAACTTACACTGATCGTTGCTGCAATTGCCGGTTTTATTCCACTTGACACAATATCCTTTGGGAATATAACCAACTTTGTCTCCTACCGCCGGGACGGTTGTGGAGCTTGATGCACCAAGGTTCCTGGCGATTCTCTCGCGGTTGACCTCGAGTCGCTCTCGCTCCAGGAAACGCCTCACAGCTGTGATCAGGTAGTCATAGCTTTTGGTGCTACTACCGTCTTCGGCACGGAAGTATTCCTGCAAATCGTGATTGATATTCTTGCTGTTTTTGATTTGGTTCAGGAACAATGTTTCGAGTACATTCTCATCAGGTACTTTCTGAATGCCTGCCAGTACTTGATCCCAGTTACTCAGGAATACCTTCAAATTCTCACCCTTTAGCTTCACATTGAACAAATCTTGAAGTGCATAAGTCGCTCCATGTTTGATGTTGGTGCTGAAATGTTGATGCATCTTCAGCAGGACCTGACGTCCACGAACATAGCGACCTTTGGCTGCTTCAGTTTCCTTGAATGTATCAATGGTTCTTGCGAAGTCTCCAGTAAGAATATTGGTCAAACTCGACAACAGCTTTGCATCTAGTGTGGCAAAAGGCACAACCTCCCGGAGTGCATCAACAGTCTGATCTTCCTTCCATGTCTCGGATATCCAATCAAACGCTTTGTCCGGTTTGGTTGATGCTGACATGACTGCTTCCCTTGTTTTGATTCTCCAATTCCTATACGTCTCTGCGGCTGGAAAAGCTGGGAGCTTGATCGTGTCAGCTTCCTTGATCTTGCCCTGTTCCGAGCTTGGATCAGGTGCAGTTGGTGCCATGCCAAAGATGCGTCTCATTCTTCTGATGAACCTTTCATCTTCATCATCATCCTCATTAGGGTCATCGCCACCATCACCATCACCACCGTCCGGTGGTCCACCTCCACCCCCAAGTCTTCGGTTATTCCTACGTTCTCCGTTTCCATCCCCGCCATCTCCATCTCCTCCTCCACCTCTTGGCGGAAGGCCAGGAGGACCCCCACCTCCTCCACCGGGGTTCCCAAAAGGTCCGTTTCCGTTTCCTCCGTTTCCATCATCACGATCAGGAGGACCATTTCCCCCACCTCCATTCCCACCACCCAATGCTGCTTCAACCGGAGTATATGCAGGTTCAGTTGGCGATGGTGGTATTTGTTCTTGGGGGGAAATTAAACCCGTAACTTGGGACCACCCTGTAGAAAGGTCGGGGCTAGCTGGTGGAATCAATGCCGGAAGTGCGGATGGAGCGGCCGAAAAGGCAGCTCTTGATGGAAAGCCATAGGCATTGAGCATCCAAGGTTCGGTTTCACCTCCCTCTTGGTACTCAGACGGGAAAAATACCTTCGAATTAGGGTTCATCGTCGACTGGACCTTGGTGATGGGAGGCATGGTCATGGTGCCTGTTTCAAGCGGCTGTTGAGGCGTTGATCCCAAGAGTTGGTTCATTCGCAAATGAAGATCTTCGGCTGTTCTCTGTTGGTTCGCGATTTGTTCGCTTTGCATGCGAATCAAGCTCTCCAACTCTGTGATCCTGACGTCTTTCTTGGCAGATTCCATGGTGTACTCACGTTTCAACTGTTCCATCTGCTGGTCCTTGCTCGCGGCTACTTGTCGTAGGTGGCTGTCCAACACGGTTTTGTATTCTTCGCTCTGATCGCGAAGCCTGCGCTGTGCAGTTTGCTCCATTACCTCCGCCCGTTCCCACATACGGGCTTCCTCGGCCTGCATACGTTCCTGCAAGGCACCAACCACCTCATGCACCTTTCTTTGGTGCTCTTGTTCGGCTTGCGCCTTGACGGCTTGGAGATGATTGCCGTGAAGTCTTTCAGCTTCAGATCTAATCTCGGCAACCTGCTCGCCATGCCTTAGCTCGGCGTTGGCCTCAATCAACGAGGTAACGGTTGGATCCTGCCCTGCTACCAATACAGTATTGGCAATGTTCAACTGATTATAGTGGTGATCAGTTCTGTTGAGGACCATGTTCTGAGCACCACCACTCCTTGTCTCAGGAATAGTTGACTGATCCGTAGGCACGCCCTCCCGGGGTGCGTTGGGGTTAAAGCCACGTGTCAAACACATAGGTACCGGCGGCCTGCGGACATGGTTGTCGGCTGGCACAATCGGTTGGCTTCTCCCATACTCACTACGAGAGCGTTCGGAGTGAGGGTAATGGACCGTGCTGGGGATTTCTGACAACTCCCCATCAGTGACCTCAGTTGCTGTCGCCATGGCTTCGTACGGTGGGTCTGAGGGCACAACAGAGTTAGCCATTTGGCTAACGAGGGGAAAAGCGCGATACGGCTGATAACCTATTTAGGCTACCAACGCAATCAGCAAGTGTCAACAATGCAGTAAGCACCTTTTTACTTGAGCCACAATACACGATGTATGAGTCAAATGTACAATACAAGTCTACAAGGGTATAACAGGTATCTTCCTTACAGTACCTGATAAAAATAAAAATTAAATGAATAAATTCTTTGGGATAACCGTTCAAAGCTTTGTGGTACATAGTGCTCAGTGTGAGATTTGCTCCAGAAGGAACAAATTGGTCCAACAAATGGTGGGGTGAATCATGAAACTTTCTGGAGTTCCAGCTTTTTACTAATCATGTCAACATCTGCAAGAACAACCATGATTGGTTTGCTATGAGGTTGGGTGGCTAGCTATGTGGCTGGCTCGGTGTGGCTTTCAGGCTGGTTGGCAATACGTGGTCGCTGGAAACTATGTGGGTCGCTATGTAGCTGGCTTGGCGGCTGGCTGTCTATGTATGTGGTTGGCTGGCTATCTGACCGCTGTCTATGTGGGCTGCCTACCCGGCTGGCTGGTTATGTGGCTAGCTATTTTGTTGACTGGCTACCTCACTGGCTGGCTAGCTACATCGTTGGCTTGGCTATCCAGGTAGCTGGCTGGCTGGCTATGTCGTTGGCTTGCTGGCTGTGTTTGGTTGAGGTGTACTGAGCCGAAAGATGTGCCTTTTCGCTACACCTATTCGGTGTACTCCTTGGCCGCCCCGAGTTTCAGTGTCTCAGCACGTTGCCGGGGGCATAACTCCAGTGTACCCAAGGTGGGGATGGTGAAACCGGAAATTTGCTCAGTGCAAACTATGAGAAAAAAGGGGATTCACATGGGTTAAAACCATGCCAGGTACTTGGGGTGAATTATTTGGAGCCAACGTCCAGTGGAAAAGATAGGGTGGATGTCAGAACTTTGGGGGGGTAGGGTTTGATGGAAAAGCTGTGAGATGATGGGCGGGAATCGATCATTATTGGATTCTCAGCCACAAGCTAGTGGGTGGTTTCGGTGGTTTGAATTGTTGGTTCAGCCTATGGTGGGAATTTTGTGACTTGGAAGAGATTTTATCAAAGTTACAAGCTCAACTACAAAGCCATACCGTATCCATTGACATGTGCGTGTAGGTCATTCCTTGCAAGAAGGCGGGTGAGCCCTTCACACTCTCAGATGGGCCAAGTGAAGCGACTGTCACCTGAAAAAGTGGGTTATGTTTTGGGGAAATTCCCAGGAAATTACGAGTAGTGGATTCGACTTTGACTGGAATATATATATATATATATATCTGTGTATACAGCATATTCAGATAGTCACGAACTCCTGGTGGTGGTTTGGTGGTCGTGTTTTGGTGGCGGTGTTTTGGTGCTTCCTTCCTTCCTTCCTTCCTTCCTGCAAACCTTCCTGCCTGCTTTCCTGCCTGCCAGCTTGCCTTCTGCTCCTGTTCTTTAATGTTTTCAAATGCGCAGAACAATTTGTTTGATCCTACTCCGAACGTATATAAAGGACATCTGAGGAGAGGGCCTGCATTGCCTTCATCCTGTCAAGACTTTCAGATGATTTAGCATTGCTATGTCTATGTTCGAACACAAGAAGACAACAACGAAATTGGATTTGCGAAGGAACTGACACACACACACACAATGGACACGAGATCCAATGAATCTGCAACATTCTAGACCAGTGACTACAACTAAATGATTGCCCTTAACTTTTTGTGTCCCACTGACAGATTCTTTGCTGTCCAACAAACTGAGGTCACAGGGACTAACCAAAATAATATATGGCCGCCTCGCTGTCGCTGCCCTGAGATGCCGCATAGCTACAGGGTGACTCACCGCTGTTCAACTGGGCCGGAGGGAAATGTCGAGCGTAGCAAAAATGTTTCAGAAATTTCCCCTAAAAAAATCTAAGAAGCAAAAAATCCATTATGGGTTTGATGGCTTGGAAGCCAACGTTCGCAGAGCTTGAACCGCCCTCCTCACTGAGCCATGGCCGTGAAAACATCGAAATTTTCGCATCATGAAAAGCAGTCCTCACAAAGATTCCGCATCTCGCTTGGATCACGTACAACTCCAAAGCACTCCTGTGCACAACTCAGCTCTTTCAAACAAGTTGGACAAATGTCGAAGGCAGTTGTCCTTGGTGACAGCTCGCTGTCTAAAGCAGCCTCCAGTTTTCCAACAACTCAAATCTCTGAAGCTTTTTCACCGCGTCGGGTCATCTAGCAAAAAATAGCAACATGATGAGGCCAGGACCCCTGCCCTGACTAGACATCTCCTTGGTGCAGCTATCCCAACCCTGTCTCTCTTGGAGTCATGACGGATCGAAAAAGACAGTGACGTCAGAAGTGCAGCTATCTTAGGCACCTTGATGATATGGAACTACAGGATTCATCACTAAGGCCTCGGCAGGACCAAATGCCCCGAAACCTGCTTGGCAAGTCAGCTGGTCCTCTGTCTACAGGCAATTCACACTCTGGCTACAACAGTGACACCAGCTTGAGGCATTTGCAGTGCTTTAGTACTTCGCAATGTCCTCTGCAAGAGAAAGGACGATTGCAGGTTCATCGTAGGCAGCCTGGTGTTTACAAAGATCACGGTGTCGATGCTGACCCTGCGATTGAAGGCTTGCTGGACCTTGGGAGGTGCCATCAAAGTCTTCCTGGCGAAGAAGACCTGGTTTGGCAATGGAACCACGGCTTCTACAGCGAAAAATCATCTCGCAAGTTTGTGTAGACAAAACGATGGAAGGTGAAGGCAGCAAAATGAAATGCATCAATGTTAATGTGTCCTGTATTGGGAGCAATTCGCAAGCGAATCGAAAAACACACCCAGGCCTCCAAAGGCTCCGCCTGGCGCCTGTTTAATGCGGTAACCATAGCCAAGGCCAAGTGAAGAGAGGCCTGAAAGCTGACAAAGAAACATCTCCAGGCCATCAGTGGGCTACACATCTCGCGCCTCATCAACCTGATTCTTTCCACGTGTCAAAGTACTCGCAGTAGATACCTTTCCAAACATCACAACACAAGCGAGACCATGTGCTGAAATTCACTGCTGTATCGAGACCTCATGGCAAACTTAAAATATCAAGGCTCTGACACTCGCAAGGTCGTCATCCCTTCGAGTGCGTTCCGGGGACCTGTGCTGCTTCATTTCAACTTGGCCGTGGCTGTGGAAGGACACGAAACTGCTACCGAGTATCTGCCGGGTGAAGCGCATGCCCAACGTCGTCGCCCAGATGCCCTGCAACAAGGTATTTGCACGTCCAAGATTTTTCTATGGTGAACACGTTAATCGTCGGAATGTCGTGGCAACATGTGCATCGATGTTATCAAATCTGCTGCCAAATAAGCCGTTTCACACCAAATCTAAGCCGGACTTTAAATCAGGTGAAACATTGGCGACGTACTCGCTCTCTTTGTGTTCCTGGATTGCCCATTTGGCAGGTCAACGATTAGACTTGCAGTGATGCACCAGAAGTTCCACTTTGGGCGTCAGGGGGAAAAGATTGAGATATCGGCCCTTCAGGCTCCTCTTTGATCTCGATACAAAATTGTACAAACGACAGCCAAATTCCTTGAGGCTCTGCCACTCATTATTACACTTGCAAAAATACTTGGCATTGCATTTTTGAATGTTGAGTCTAGTCCTCACTGACTCACAGATCGATCCTCAATGCAACGGCACATGAGATTTGCACATCATCAGAGCCGAATATCAAGGTCTCTTCGGAGTTTGGGATGTCCAGTACACGACCAGGGATCCTCCCACGAACTGCAGGATGTTCAGGATTGTAATGGCCGGGTCCAGGTGTTGGCTGACGTGACTTCGACCTCTTGGAGCCTTTGGAACTTTCACCTCCAAGCCTCTCTCGCTCTCCGGAAGGACCCCCCATTTTCCTTGCTGATTTTGCAATTTTTTCCAGAAAAGAGCATATTCACCCTTCTCTGAATCCTGCCCCTTCCACAATTGACATGTCAAAGTCGAGGTCAAATATCCAGCTCTATGAGAAGGTGAGGGTGACTTGTCCTGCAACGCAAGGATTGGCAATCAAAAAAGGCACAGAATAGAATCTGCTTTACGGCAGGAAGAACATGCTACGTTTGATTCATAAAAGGGCCTTCCGGTATGCAAGGGTCATCCTGCAAAGTGGTCTTTCCACAAACTGTACAAACTCTAAATGGTATACTTCTTGATTTGTGCTGTCCAATCACATGACTCGCACTCCCCTTTTTGGGGTTGGAAACCTCCAAAAACCTTGAACTTGAGCAGCTCAAGGCCCCACCTTTAAGAAGCGATAAGCTCGTAGCTGTCATCGTCATCCTCAGCGTGTTCATCTCCATCGGTCGTAGTGTCTTCTCGCTTGTAGTGTCCCAAGATCTGGTTGGGATACACGAATGAAGGTGTTCCTCGCCAGGTTTTGCCTTCAAAGCGTGATGAAGTCCTCCAATCACCACAATGTACTTCACGACCACCATCTTCTAAGCACCGTACCGTGGTTCTCTCATGTAGAAGACGATCGGTTTCCAATGGCAAGTGCCGAAGCACGGTGTTTTCTTCCACGGCGGTGATCCCTCACCAACCACCCGTCGTTGAGGTAATCCATAGTCCACCCATCGCTCGAGCCACTGTTGAAGATCTGAAGCCGGGGAAGCTTTTCCTGCTTCTCTATCTTCCTGGTAGGCTGGTTTTTTCCTACCTCTCTTGTCTTTTGCACAGCTCCCGGCTCTCGACAAGGCCCTGGACCTGTAGTGGTCAGCACAAGTAGGTACAAGTAGCATGCACACTTATCTTACTGAATTTTCTATGCATTTGCAAAACTGGTCCCAGAACGAAACCCATTTTGATCCCATTTTGAAAAAGGATATTTCAAGACGTATTTTGAAGCAGCGGTTGCGGACCAGTAGATTCTACCAACTGATTGAGACCCTGCAGTGGCGTCCCGGACATGTACATGTGATAATGCTGTCATGTCCCGGTCATATCATAGTTATAAATGTGCAGGTCAGTTTATATAAAATGCCTGGTCATGCTTTGGTCAAGTTGGAGTAAGGTCTCGTTCAGGATCTAGTCAATGTGTATTACTGTGACGTTTCGGTCATGTCCACGTCATGTTCCACTCACGTCTCGGTTTTGCTCGGGTCAGGATTTAGTCGTGTCATGTACAAGGATCAACCCTTGTTGCGGATGGATTGACCAAACCACTACAAGGTCAACAATTCATGAGATATCGGCAAATGTTGAATCTACGACCTGGAGATGAGCTTGGAGAAAAGAAGAAGATTGCCCGCCTGGAGGCTAGGCAAGAAAGCAAGAAGGATGATTGGAAGACCCTTGCCCATGGACTTTGTGGTGGAGATCTAGCGTTGCTTCTAAGAGGCGATACGAAAGCTGGATGTCTTCTTATGGTCGCGGCAGCGGGATTGTTGAAGTATGAAGGATGGGTGGGATCAAAAGACCGGCAAAAAAATAACAACAAGACCGCAGAAGAATCCAACAAAATTATGGAAGGATTGAAATCTCCCAAGGAATTAAACGCGTAACCGGCGCGACCACCCCTTATTTTGGGACATGTGATCTTGTAGAAGTAGGAGGAAGTGCCCCGGCCTTACGAGCCTTTAGGATGAATCCAGGAAGGATGGAGGAAAGCTTTGTAGCAAAGCGGTCCACCTCAAAAGAAGGAAGGATCCCCTTCCATGCATGCCGAATCTGGTGCGAGTAGCTCTGCTGTGTATGCAAAGGGGCGCTTCAGGTGGTGGTTATTCCGAAGGCGCAATCAGTGCATGCGGATGCCACCTTGAAGGTGAGGGTGAATTTGGAGAATGCTGAAGCATCCTGATAAGTCTTACGACCAGTACGAAGTGACCGTACTTAGTACTTGGGCCCTCCACATCACAAAATCCATCAAACCCTGACCCTGGCTCCTCCTCAGGTTTCCGTTCTCTGTCGGTACCTTCAGGTTTCTCTGTCTGCTGCTCCCGGCAGGTTCCCTCATCCTTCGCCACTGTTTCTGTCTGCTGCTCCTGGTCGGTACCTTCAGATTTTTCTGTCTGCTGCTCCCGGTGGGTTCCCTCATCCTTCGCCACTGTTTCTGGCTGCTGCTCCTGGTCGGCACCTTCAGGTTTCTCTGTCTGCTATTCTCGGTGGGTTCCCTCATCCTTCGCCACTGTGTCTATCTGCTGTGCCGGTCGGTGTTGTCAGCCCTCATGGGTTTTTCTGTCTGCTTCTGGCTCACCACTAGTCCCGCGGGACCATTACCACTGACGTGCTTGGAATCTCGATGAACATATTTTCAACTTGAGTTGGTTCCTGAACTACCACTGTTCTTGGCTGAAGTGGAGCACGGTACACAAGCGGCCTGGGTACCAAGACAACATGAGGTGAGAAGTGAAAACAGGCGGCTTGCCCTGGACAGTCCACTGGACTTGGATAGTGCGAAGTAGTGAAAGGCGGACTCAATCCTAGAGCCCCTTGCTTTTGCAAACCTTCTAGGCTCTGTGTCTGCAGCTTTTTCCTTTGAATCCCTGCCCTTTGCACAATGCAAAAACCTTTGAATGGCTCAACTTCCATCCGTCCGGCTTGTAGTGTACCATCTAGAACCACTTGTGCAGACTGGTCACAATGAACAGGTGGCACCACTGAAGGATTGGCCATTTCCCTGCTTGGCAGGGCAAAACTGAGTGGGTGACGGGGATGGTGTGGAGTGCTGTTACATTGTTGTCTTGGCTGGATGAGTTGTAGTTTGTAGGCCTCCAGAAGTGGAGCACCACACGGCACTTGCGGCGTGCTTGGCATCTCCACAAAGACATCTGCCTGCTTTCCGGGCGGCAAGGAGGGTGGACGAGGACACATTGTTGTGAAATGCAAACTCGGCTGTTCAGATGCTGTTCTTCGCAAAGCTTTCGGGCTGAGTATATCTTCTCTGTCTCTCTGTGTGGCCCTGCCTTGGAACGAATCCAAACCTCTGGGCGAGCCGAATATGACTTGGGGTCTTTTGCACTGTCAAGACGAGACTTGAGCCACTCGATGGTGGCAACCGTGGTTGAGTTGGCTCTTGAAATGAAACTGGAGCACAGAATGGCTGTAGTGGCACACTTAGTCTCCCGTGACAATCCGGAGGACATTCAGAGTTCACTGGTTCACGAATGCAAAGTAGAGTAGGATTCGTAGGATGTTGAATTGGCCGTTCCAAACCTTGCCTCTGGGTTTGGCGTGGCAGCCTGGCTCTGCCTTGCACAGACTCAAAAGCTGGCGTTGTCTCTCCATGTTCTCTGTACCTCCACGAGAATACCACTGGGCTCCATTGGCGTTGTCTCTCTGGGCGAAAGTGATGCAAGTTGAAGCACGGAAGCACAGGCGAGTTGGATGCCTTCATTTGTGACCTTTGGCAAGGGAGGCTAGAAGGCGGTTCAAGACCCTGTGTGTTCTTTGGACATACTACAGAGATATGATTGGAAGTTGAAGATTCTTGTGGTGGTGGTGCAGGTGGTGCAGGTGGTGGCAATGGAGGTGGTGGCAATGGAGGTGGTGGTAGCGGAGTGTGCGTTGGCGGCGGCACTGGATATTCAAATGGCGCCACAGCCGAGACTTGTACAATGGCATGTTTGTTTCGAGTTGCGAAGAAAGAAGCTGCAAGGCAAAGCACCAAAACAGCAGAGACAAGAGTAAGGAGGATTGTGCAAACCACCAGCACAGGGTGAATTCGGTCCATTCAACCTAGGTGAGGGACTGAGATGGTATCTTCCTCCATTTCAATTTGATGATAATCAAGTTTGAACCGTGAAACGCCTTTGACATCAAGACTTGGAATCAGTTGCAGGGAAGCATAGAAAAGAATGAGAATCCAAATGAAAAGTATTGTATCAAAAAACTGAACTGGACTTCACATCCTGGCCAAACGAAGCCTTCTGGCCAAATGCAAAAGCAATACCAATGTTTGCAAAACACATCTTCTGTGTCAATGCTTTGCGCATGTGTTTCAATATTTCACTGTTTCAGTTTGAACAAATTTGAACATTTATTTTACTTAGCTTCAAATGCTTCAAGTCATTCACAACTCACCGCCTGTGGACGTGGAGGTGACAATGTCATGGAATCCACCTCGCCAGCTGCACAGCGCCCCAACTCTGTCGGCACTGCACCTAGTCCAACGAGTGCAGTGAACGTGTTGTTTACTCCCGGTGTTGAATGAAGGCAAACTTGACAAATTTTTCAAATTGAATTGTTTTGATTTTTACTTTTTTTCCTGAATCTGCCTTCACCTTGGTTTGATGCTCAGGCTACAAGTTGGATAGCACGGCGTTGCCTTCAAGTCCACTGGCAACGAGATTGAAGGAAGCCAAGGGGCAGCTGATTTGTAGACTGCACTCCTCCTCCCAAATCCACATGGACATCTTCAACCCCAGGACAAGGACAAGTTGACAAGTGAAACTGCTGAAAGGCTTGCAACTGCGTGGCTTAGTGCAACTGCAGAAGGACAAGTTGAAGAATGCCAACACTCCGGAGGCTGCCTGGGAAATTGTCAAAGTCCCGCGTAAGGTGAATCTCTCTGATGTGACCATCCTCACCTCGTTGTCTCACTTTTTCCAACGTTTTTCGGAGCAAATCTGGTCTTTTTTTTTTTCCCAACTTTTGGCGTATCAAGACTTGTGACTTGTTTTGACTCGTTGCATCGCTCGGAATTAGCTTAGTTTCCCACGGAAAAACGTTCTCCAGAGCTTTGCAACGCCTTCGAGGCCAAAAATAACTGAACTCGGCCTCCAGTGGCCTTGGCGTTCCACGGCCTTGCCATGCACGGGTGGTGCAGCTGGTCCCAGCAATGGACGTAAGGTATCCAGCAGCGCATTGAAGGCAGCTTCCAGCGCCTGTATATCAGGCAAGACGCATCTGTCGCCTTCTACGTCTTCTACGTCTATGTCTGTCATGTTTATCCAAATGGCCAAATGGCCCTCAAGCCTCCAAGCGTTGATCCACTAACTCAGACCTACGCATCTCCTGGCAGAAATCAAGTCATATCTGATGCAGCCTTGAAAAATTGCAATGTAGGAACAAAGGGGACTTGCTCTTCTTCCAACAACAGTCAAGGCAAATGCCCACAAGTCTTTCTACGTCAAGTGGGTATGATCTGGATGCTCAAACATGCTCCTTGCCAGGTGCACAGGCCATAAGCAAGGCAAAAACGCAAAGCAAAAGCGCTGACGCCTGCAGAATTGTGAGGAGTTTTCTGCTTATACAGCATTGCATGGAACATCTGATATGCTTTCAACTCAGCAAGCAGCAAACACCAGGAAGGTGCAAGATCGGCAAAACAGCGAACCTGTTTTACAACTTTGAATTCACACAGAGAATCTGTTCCTCAATCAGAAAAAAATACTAACTATACAACAGTTGTCTCCTTCATATGGCTCACCATAGTGACTTCCTGTCCGCCGTACTGTCAGTGATTCAATTCCACATCATTGAGAGATCCAAAGCCTTTCCAAAGCTGTAAACCTCCCAGTCCGACCTCTGCAGCTTGCAGGTTCTGGCCATCGTTCTTGACTATGAACAGCACTCCCGGCAGCACCATCACCAAAGTACAACTGGCCAGAGGGCAAGAGGTCAGAAAAGAACCATTATGGACCATATTCAACAAAACCTTCCATCGTAAATACAAAAAAACAATAAACTGCCTCATTTCACAGCAAACCGTCAAACCTGCGATCTTCAAGTTTTTTGTGTACACATCAAAATTTGGAAGCAGTGCAGGAGATAAAGTTTCCAATGAAATCGACCTGAGTTTAATGCTTCAAAACACCGATCTGCGAATGGATGTGCGGCTTCATCAGAGAGGTGGAATGCATGTCTTCACTGACCTTTGAGTTCCCAGCTTTGCATGGACGTCAACAACTCTCCAGCAGGTAAGTTCAAAGCCTACAACAACGCCACACGCCAAATTGTAACAGAAAAGATCCCTTAGATCAACAAATTGACCTTGTTCCTGTGCTACCTCAGAATTTCAGCCAATACTTCAATACCTCCGGGCCAACGTCTGAACAGTCCACCTGCATCGCCGCATTAAGATTGGCCGAGAAGACCTGACCTTGGACTGGCATCGTGGCAATCGTTGACGCACCAAGTGGTTGGCCATCTTTCCGCCCTTTTCGAAAAAAACAAAAGGAGTATTCAAGGCTTCAAGGTGTCCGAACCATCCTCGCCCCAACCAAGGGGGGCCCTCAACTGGTCAAACGCATCAGCGAAGGCAGCCTGTTTGACAATCAGTTCAAAGTTGGTGAGGTCACAGTTGGATTCAACATTTAAGCACAAATGGCGCCATAATATGGTTTGTAAATTCCGTATAAGAGGAAGCAACAGCGGCAACAGCTTGACAACACGAACCGAAGGGAAAACCAAACCCAGTTTCATCACCATGAATGTCGGCACGCGCTGGATTGATCAGGTCCAGAATCCCATATCACTGGTAGCTTCGTTGGACACAGTCCCAATGATATGCAGGGCCCGCCTGCTGCATGAAATTGTTCGAGATTGGAAGGCTATCATGTTGGCATGGTGGAGGTCTAAGAACGTGATACCCAAGTTGACAAACAAGACCTTAAAGGAATACTAGTTGCCCTGCTGGATGAAAAGACGCCGGCCAACATGTTTTAGTCAAGCAATCCTGACTAGTTATGAAGACCTTGGCCATGAAAAAGTTATGTTGAGGATGTATAAGGAATGTTCGGAGGACCCGTCATTTGTCCTGTAATTCGAAAAGACTCTACTTAGAAGAACCGGTTCTTCCTAAAGGGGTTAACATAGTCAAGTTGGTTCACTAAATAAACAAGACACAATCCACGACCTCGAATGCAGAAACGGAAGCTACGTGAAATCTGCACCGCAGCTACTCTCAGCTACTCTCTCAGCTACACGCAACTTCTCTAGCTAATCTACTCTCAGCTACTCTGCGCTACTCTGGCTCCTCTACTCCCCGCTACTCCAGCTACTCTACTCTAGCTACCCTATTCTCTGCTACTCAATTACTCTAGCTACTCTGCTCTCAGCTGCTCCGGCTACAGCTCTCTGGCTGCCCTTTCAGCTAGTCAGCCACCCACCCTACTCTCCAGCTACTCTGCTCTCAGCTACTCCAGCTACTCTGCTCTAGCTACTCTACTCTCAGCTACTCACTACCTATTCTAGCTCCTCTACGCTACTCTAGCTACACTACTCTCAGCTACATTAGCTCCTCTACGCTACACAAGCCAATTTTGGTCTCAGCTGTGTGGATAATCTCTGCTCTTAGCTACTCTAGCTGCTGTACTCTCAGCTACTCCAGCAACGCTACTCTAGCAATGCTATCCTACTCTAGCTAGCTACACACCGCTCACCAAATCTAGCTACTCTACTCTCAGCTAGTCTAGTTGTAGGTTTGTCCCCTTGCTACGGACCATGCTCCCTTTTCCTTTTGTATGGTGTTTGGTGTTCAGGCACAAACGTTTAGCAAAGACTCGTTCCCAGTGTTCCCCTCGAATTGTGCTTTGCCATGGCAGACAGGCCAGCAAAGCTTCAGAAGCTGGCAGCCTTGAGGCACAGTATCCCTCTCACAAGCAAAAGCTCCTTAGAGCAGACCTTGGCTTTACCTTAAAGAAGGGGGGCTGCCAGAGTTGACCTCAAGCAAAGCAATGAGACTTCCTACAGTGTCAGGCGGTGAGCGAGTGGTGCAATTTGTGAACCTTTGGAGGTGGGTGCATGCAAAAAGGGGCGGTGGCAAATTCTACCATTTTCTGAAACAATGTTTTGATTCCAGCGCCTCCAACTTGCCAGCGATGAAGAAATTTTTGCAAGCTGGCAAAGAATGAAAAATAGGAAGGGGGAATGTGGACCTGCGAACCTTGGAAGGTGGGAGCAGGCCTCAGGGATTGCCTTCAGCACAGAGAGCTTGCTCCTGTGTGAGGATTTGAGGTCGATCTTGATGCCACCCAAGATGATCATACATGATTGGATGCATGGGCTGCTATCCTCGCGGCCAATCAGCGTTGCAGTTTGCAAACTCGTGGAATCTTTACTGGCTTGGGACAATTTGCGTGATTATTGAAAATTGTGGACCATGCATAAAAGCTTAAAAAAAATTCAATTCTACAGCTTCAGGGCTTCTGACATTGCTGCCTTTGCTGCGCGATGGGTTGAGAAATGTGGCCACCCCTGCCAATTTTGAACCAGAGCAAGTTCAGCTCTTATTGACATTGGCAACATTGGCAAAATTGGTTGACCACTTGCAAGCAACTTGGCGCGTCACGACCCAACCGCGCAAGCACTTCTTTTTCGAAAGGGTTCCGGGCCAATCCAACTTCTGTACCTAGATCAGGCCATCCCAGGCCTCGCCCATTGTTGCCACGACTGTACGTTTCGGGCCTTCGCGCCAGAAGTCCCTATCTTTTTTGCATCACTCCAGCTTTTTGCTGTGGCAAAATGCCATAGAGCATCCCTCCATCGTGGTGGCGTGAGCTTCCGCTTACCGCTCAGTGGCAAGTGCAACAAGCCTCTCAGCGAGGCACCATGCCAGAGTTTATTAGTGGTGGAGCCTTCTCCAGCCCTCAGGCTTTTCCTCCATGCTTCCCTCGCCTTCCCAGGGTGGCCCTTGTTCCTCCTCTTTCCTTTTCCTTCTCCTTTTCCTTTTTTTTTGTGGGATCCTTTCTTTCCTTTTCCTTTTTGTTTTCCTTTGTCTGGCAACCTCTGATTGTCCTTGTTGTCCTCCATCTCTTCTTTCTTCTTCTCCTTGGGCCCTTCGCCTTCTTTGGGGCTCCCTGCCCCTCCATACTTTGATGAAACTCCTCAGTGGTGTTCTGGTGCGGGAAGGCTCCTTCTCCTCTTGGTTTTCGCTCTTTGAAAGATCCGGGGACGCGGGTCGAGAAGATATTCCAGTTGGTGGCGGACCCTTGGGAGTCGGTTTGGGTTTCGGTCCTCCCCTGCCCTGTGCTGGGCTCGGTGTCTTTGGCCTTGCAGGAGCTGCCTTGGGAGGAGTTACTGGCGCCATATTGTTGCGGGCTCTGGCGCAAAGCTCGCCCGCGTAGCGCTGACTGACGTGGGGGTGTTGGTTTGTTGGGCGGTGCCACCTTCCCCTAGCCCGTCTTCTTCTTGTGCCCTACCACTTCTTGCAGCTTCTTTTTCTGGACTGCCTGGCGGGCTGCGAAAGACCGTTCCTGGTCCGTGGTGAGGGATGCCTTTGGTCCAGGAATAAGCTCCTGGTGGTTGGCAACGCTCCAACCTTCGGTCAATGACACTTCAACCGCTTTCATTCTTTGCATGAGCAAATCACCAAGCTCTGTAAACTTCTGCTCCATGAGCAGATCCAGGGCCATCGAGAGTGTCACCAACTCGCATCTCAATGGATGCTGGTGAGTGCTGCGTGAAGAGGACCTGATTCAGGTCATCTGCTCAAGACCACTCCTGAATAGTTTCCCTGCTGGGTGTCTACGAGACTTCTCCACCAAAAAATCGTATTTCTAGGACTCCTTCCCATACATTGATGCCCCTCCCGATCACTCCCAGGATGCAGGGGGTCTTCTTCTGCCTCGGCCTCAGGTCCCTTGATCATAGCCTCATTCATGATGTCCTGCAAGTGGTCCGAGAAGACTGAAACAACCTCGTTCTTGCCATAACTCAGTCGAAGAGCTGAAACCGGTAGCAACCGAAACTTTCCCACATGAAAGTATCCATAGCTCTTAGCGGGTGACTTGATGGCGCAAATGAAAGTGCAAGGTTGCCCAATCAGTAAAGGACACCTCCTCGCTGGCCACGAAGTGCACCTTTCCCGGCAATGCGTCTTCGGGTTCTTCACCTCCTTCAACTGGAGGATGACCGTTCCTCGAACCTGCTGCTCTTCAGCATCCTTAACCTCGACTTCCACCAGGGTACGAGGTTTCATGTAGTACCTTGCCATCTCTGTCAACCTATCAGGGAAGTCACTCATGTGAGTGCCAGGCCACTGCAAGGTCCAGTCAGGCAGGTTTGGCCGGCTTCCTCATCTGTTCCACCACCAGCAAGATAGCTCTCACGTAGCTCATCCATGAGCTGAGAGCTGCCTTCTGCAGCGGCCATCTCTGATGGGGTGTTTATTGAGGTTATCCTCTACCTCACTCAAACCTGCCCCTGGCTGGACCACACCAGTCCCACCAGGTGGCTTGAACCAACAGCTAGAGCGGGTGCTTAGTGAACACATGTTCCAGCTGCATGCTCATGCTGACTCATGGTACATATATATATCGATGGCCCTATGGCTGGAGTGACAGATGTTTGGTGCTACTTAGCTTGGTCTTATATGTTTGGTTCCCACTCACTTATAGTTATAAACATGTGTTCTCTCTCAGAACACATCGGCAGCCTTGTCGACTGCGCCAAGGAGCTGGCGATTCCATGCTCTGCAGCGTAGTTGCTGCAGTGGAAGAAGCAGTGGCAACGGTAGAAAAACCAGAAAGGCCTGGCCATGCTCCATGCTGATCCATGCCATGTCATCACTGCACAGCAGTCTTTGTTTTGCCTGACGACATAAGCACTTTCAGCCTCTGAAGGGTCCAGCGTGGCGAGGGCAACTACAAGCAAAACTCCAAGGAGAACTATGTAGGGTAAGAACCTGGGACACTTCCGTCCGCAAGGCTTGTTTCCATCTTGACTCTGGCATCACTCTGGCAACTGTATTGGTGTGAGCATGAATTGATTCAATCCAGGAATTGGAACAGTCATGGCTTTCCGAAACGTCAGAAAAACATGATACTTCTTGCGCATGGATCTTGCGAGAGACACTCAGATTTCAGGGGCGCACCATTGTACAAGATGAAGCACAATGGAGGTCACTGACGCATCTGATGTCCAGCTGTGGCCCAGGACCATCTGCGCCTGGGGCTTGATAATTCAACTGTGAATGCCCATATACTGTCTGTGCGCGTATTTTTGGAATCTTTTTGCAGGGATAATATCATATAATGCAAATAATATGCACTGCATGTATGCTGTACAATTTCAAGCATCCTGTACACGTTTGTCTGAACCTATGTCGCTTACCTGCAATAAAAAAAAACATGATGAACATGTAACAAATGTAACAAATATAATTCCAGAGCCGCTCCCGCTTTCAGCCACGCAGTCCAACCTGGAGAAGGCACACCAGCGCGCCATATTCTGGGACCGGGCGTTGAGAACGGTCAACCGCCTGGTGCGTTCATTCAGAAGCAAATTATGAAACCTATTCAATCTAGAGACCTGGGCCATTGTGCGAAGCATGTGCTCCCTTTCTCTTTCTGTCACTCGCAAATTGTTCCCTTTGTAAAAATGCTTACGAAATATCTAAATATCTAAATGATCATTTCATGCACATGTCTTGAGTCTTAAACATCTAAACATCTAAACATCTAAAATTTCATTTCATGATTAAACATAAAATTTCATGCACAAACTCTGCCTTGCATCTCAGCTCCACAAGGCGAGGGAACTGCACCTGGTGGGAGGGAAGTTGATGGAAGTTGCCTCTGTTAAACGTTCTAAACGGCTCTGTAAAATTGTAAAAAAAAATACATAAGTTACATAAGTAACATACAGAAGTTACACAAAAATAAAAGTATGTAAAACACTTTTATAAAACACTTTTATAAAACACAAAACATAAAACACTTGAAGTTCTGTTTGATTATCTTGCAGACTTTGGCACGTGAGTGTTGGGAGTTCGGGAGGATTGCCCATCCTGCCAGTTTCAAACACGCATGTATATTAACGTCAGTGCATCATTGACTAGAAAATGAAACTCAATCACTGCTCAATAGCAATTCCTACACTCACAAAGAGACATCATCTGCGATCTGCACTTAACTGATCAAACACTAGCAGTTTCACTTTGACACCAACAAGACTCTCCTTGAGCACCTTTCCATCTCCATTCAGTTTGCCTGGGAAACATTTACACAATGACAAAACCGTGGTCATGAAAAAAAATACTGGTAAAGAGAACAGTATGCGCATCGGTTGCTGGCCTTTCAAAGGCTTTTGGAAGTCGTAGGGGTTCGGTGGCGCAGGAACTGCGGGAGCTGTGTCCTCTCCACAAAAACAACAAGTTTTCCTTTTTAAGCCGTGAAGGTTAGACTAGAAGCGCTGGGCGCACAAAAAACATCAAAAAATCATCCCTTCATTGGCAAACTTTGGCTTCAAGGTACCCATCAAGTCGGACCCCAAGAGCCTGCAATGCAGACCAGCCCCTATCCAATTTGTGGCAAATATCAAGTTCGTCCTGGCGCGGATCCCATCGTCTCATCGTCCCTGCTTTGAAGCTTTCAAAAGAAAAAACAAAAAAGCGAACCAAACGAAATTGTGACTAAACCATTGTGACTCCTGCAAACCAAACGAATAGACCTTCTGGCCGAAGGCAGCCCTCTGCTCAACGCTTGGAAGTGGCACCTGACAAATGGCGGGAAGATCTGATCACAAACTTCAAGCGAGAATCAAATCCCCATCAAATTCGGATGAGGATGCAAAAATGACATAAACAGTGACAGTGACATCAAAATTAAATGCATCAGCATCTCTTTGTCTTTTCGCGTCACATTTATCCCATCCTTGATCGAGATCCCCATGACGGCCTCCAAATTTTTGGGTGGCGACTCGATGACCTACCAGTGAATCAGCTAGGTTGCTTTCAAAGAGACGTTTGCTAATAAATAATTGCTGAGAAACACAAACGAAACAAAAAAAAAAATATGATTTGTGTGCAAAAACTGGCCGGTCCTTGGGTGGTTCCTTCGTGAAAGAAAGCTCATCGAAAGTCCTTAGGGTCCACGTTTTTGGTGTAGTTACTAGCGAACCACGCTCAGCCTAGGTTTCCACGCGTCACGAGCTGGTTTGCGTGGCAAGATAACAGGTCTGCCTGGCAAAAGCAATTCTAATTGACACGTGGAGACGTGAATGTGCAAACCGGAAATTGAAAACCCACCTGGTCAATCTTGTGCGCAATTTCTTCTACATGACTCTCCTGTGACTGCAAACAAGTTTCAACTTTGCAGCGCTGCTGACAAATGACCTAACATGCTCAGATCGTAAAGACCAAAATCTTTCAATATCAAATGAAAAAACTTAATCATGCTGATGCTTCTCTTGCAACCCTGTCAATCACTTTTTCCTTGCTGGGGGATCTTTGTCCCAGAAAGAGCAGGCGCGGAAACAGTGACGGACGTCAAACTACATTGGCAGAAACTGCTCGAAAACGTATTTCATTTTCTGTGGGATCAAAAATTCGCAAATACATAAGTTCACAAGTCTGGTTCTCCAAAAAATATGCCCTGGAAAAGAACATTTCCACAGGACCATGGGCAAAAATATTTTGCTCCATCAAAAAAAAATAATTCGAAAATCAAACCGGTGAAGAGTTTCAATCCCAGGCCCTGGAAAAAAATCACCCCGTCCTATGTGTATGGCATGTTTCCCTGCCACTCCTGCCTGCTACGCGCACACGGTCGCACAGTCGATGTCTTGGCCGCAGTCCGTGGAGGTCACTGTGGACCTTTTTTGTTTTACAGTTCGGGCGCTGCAGGTGTCTATTGGACCCTCTTTACGATTCACCAGAAAAACCCTTTGTTTCAAGCTCCCCACATCTTGTTTTTTGACACCGCACGACCCTAATTTTTTGAACCACCGCCCTATCTTTTTGCCCTCCTTTGAAGCCCCAGCTTGCTTCTTTGACCCCCCCTTCCTTGTCTTTTTTGCTGTACTATAGCCCCCCAAATCTCTCGGGCCCAAAAGGCATCAAGGAAAGGATGGTCGCCCAATGCCATCCTTTCAGGGTTTCCCTGGTGGTTGCACGCAGCAAGCGCTCGCATGCACTCACTTGTGCCGGTTGCCGTTGTTCCTGCTGTTGTTGTTGTTGTTGTTGTTGTTGTTGTTGTTGTTGTTGTTCTTGTTGTTGTTGTTGTTGTTGTTGTTGCTGTTGTTGTTGTTGTTGTTGTCGTTGTCGTTGCTGTTGTTGATGATGATGTTGTTGTTGTTGCTGCGGCTGTTGCTGCCGTTGCTGTTGTGGTTGTCTCAAGCCTGGAAGTCACCAACATCCTCACAAAACATCTGAAACTGTATGAAAGATGACATTCGCAGGAGTCTGAAATACGCAAACCCTTAATAAGGTTTAACGAGACATGGCTCCAAAGAAATGTTTCTTTCAATTGCTCTAGGTTGTACCTTAATACGCCTTATTCGCAAAACGAAGTGAAAGACCAAAAATACCCACATCAAATGCCTCCACTAAAGGCAAATGGATACATTCCCCTTGATAAGGCTTACTAAGGCCCTTGAAAGGTCATTACTGTGGGGATACTCATCTGCATAAGTCCCTGATTAAGGCCTTGTTGCATCCCCAACATCTGAAATAATGTCAAGCACGACATTTTGTTTGCGGGCTGCTATACACTTTGGGGCAGGACATGGCAAAGGGAAACACTATTAAGCCTTAATGAGGCGTTCACACCCATGTTGATTTTGTGTCTGGGTTGAAGCAAAACTGAATGAACCACGATCACATCAAACATGCAAAAAAAGCACTGTAATGTTTCAACAGGTTTAATAGACCGTAAAGGAAATTAACACCCCTTAATTGTGTTCAAAGTTTCTACTTACTGCTTATTAAGTATTATTTCCTTTTGGTATGCCACTGGGAAGCCAACTTTGGGGCCGGTCGACTGACGTGCTTTGATTGTTGTTGTTGTTGTTGTTGTTGTTGTTGTTGTTGCTGTTGTTGTCAGAAAAGTGAAGAGCACTCCCCGACCGATGATTTCGCATTGACAGGCCCTGGAACTGACTTGGCCACACCTGATGTTAAACGGAGAAGACTTGAAGAAAAGCAACCACCCACCATTGCTTATCAAAGATTGGAACGTGAACAGCAAATAGCCAAGTTAGTAGAGTTAGCCCGCGGTTATGCCCCTCGGGTTGGTAAAGCCTGGTTCTCTGATAGACCCATCGTTGACATGTTGCAAGACATGTTTCCACAGCAGTCCATCGACGTCGTGTGCCACCAAGTCATTTGTCCGGAGACACTGCGCCTCTTCGTTTGACCATTGGTACACATAGATTTATCAGGTAGGTAACTTCTGGGATGATAATTGGGAGACCTGGACTGGTAAATCACGAAGACCATTAGTCCAAAAGTGTCAGTCTGCCAAAATCACAGTGTTTGCAGCTTCCCGTTCCATTCTTGAAGAAACCAAGGGTAACAGAACCGAAACTGATGAACCTGAAGCTAAAAGACATTGTGGATCCTCCATGGGGATAGAACAACCGATGATACCCTTAGAACGGGAACCCCAGATAGCGAAAGAGATCAAAGCCAATTTCATGGGCCAGTGTTCCTGAAATTAACAACCCAACAGAGACAACAATTGATTCGAACGCACAATAAGCTTGGTCATCCAGATTCACAAATCTTCGGTCATGTGCTTCCTGATCAAGGTTGGGACGCTACTGCTATTGAGGGAATTAAAGATACGCATTGTCCTTCGTGTGTTTCTAACATCAAGCCCAAGATATCTCGTCCCAGTCATCTCACAAATCCTCGGGAGTTCAATGAATTGATTACCATCGATGGAGTAGAATGGACACCTTCCCAAGGAACCCAATACTATTTCTATCACATACTTGACAGTGGTACCAATTTTCAAATCGCCTTTCGCAGTGCCCAGAGAACATCATCTCATCTTATCCAATTGATCAATAAACACTGGATTCAATGGGCTGGTCCTCCACAAAGAATCATGACTGACAGCGCTGGTGAGTTAAATTTTGAAGTTGTAGTGATGAATTTTCCAAATATCTTCAAAGTCAGAATATCCTCTCTACACAAATTCCTATTCAAGCCCATTGGCAAATGGGAAAGTGTGAACGTCATGGAGCCTTACTCCAGGGGATGCTGAATAAGTACCAAGTTGAACATCCCATTGTTAATGAAAAGGACTTTGATAATGCCTTGAGCCAACTCGTTACTGCCAAGAATAGCCTTTCATGTCATCGGGGTTACAGTCCTGAAATCTTGGTTCTTGGTAAATCCCGTCATGTACCAGCTTGTGTGAGTAATGATGATGAAGAGGCCGCTGACTGGCTAGATCCTTTGGGCAGTGATCCTGAGATGCAGTGAGCAGTGGTCCCGAGAGAATCTCCCAAAGCGAGAGGCGAGAGACCGCTCGCAAGTCGTTTATAACGGCCGATCACGACCAACGATTGAAAAGAGCATACCTCCGACGGTCAAGACCTTCACGAGGTGTTTTGCAGCCCGGAGACCATATCATGTTTTGGAGAGACGGTAAGGCGGTAAGGGTAATTTTGCTGGCCAATGGCATGGGCCGGCCAAAGTGATCATCCAAGAAAATGACAATATCATATGGCTTTCCCACATGAGTCGCCTCTATCGCTGTGCACCCGAACATACCCGACGCCTCATTAGTCGTGAGACTTTGAAGGCACGACCTAAAATCCATCAGACACTCCGGAAAACCAGATATCACAAATGGTGAATATCCCTTTGGAACCAACCTAATGAAGATCAATCAAAACCAAATGAGACCAATCAGATTCCAGAACAAATCCCGAATCCTGGACCTTCCAACCATGATACCTCCGGTTCACAGAGTGAAGAACAGCCTGATTCAGAACCTGAAGACCCTGCCAGGAATGTTCCAAATGCCAACCCTGAACTTGTACCGATACCAAATGAACCATTTTCAGATCCCGAGGACGAAGCCATTCTCTTTTGTTCCCAATATGATCATTGGCAACGTGAAGGATCATCACTGGTTCGATATCATGTGGAGCTTCGGAATCGTATGTTTTGCTCCAGCAATGTAACTGATTGTCCAGTTCCTTTGTCAAAACTTTCGTCCACTCGTCAAACATACATGGATTATGATAAATTCGTGAAGAAATTCAAAGGTGTTCCCAAATTTGTTCGTACGAAGACCAGATTGCCTTCTTAGCATCCGCCGCCAAAAAGCAAAGAGCGGAAGTTAAAGAAAAACATTTATCCGAAACTGATCGACAATTGTTGCTTGGAGCCAAACAAAAAAATCGTCATGGTTGTCCACTGAAACAGTTCGCAGGATAGCTAGATCCCAGATCTCCGAAGATCAAATTCTGCGATCCCGATGGGTATTGACCTGGAAACCCAAAGATTCTAGTGGCCATGAATCCCAAGGTTCTCAGTATAAGCCCAAAGCATCTTAGGATTTGAAGATCCCCACATTGAGACCCTATCCCGTGATGCTCCTACCATGGGAAAAGATTCCCGCATGTTGGTTCTTCAGTATGCTGCCTCAGCCCGATGGTCAATGGTCACTTCGATCGTTTGACATTCAAGCGGCATTCTTGAGAGGTAGTTGTCAAGACGGCCGCATCTTGGGCATGGAGCCACCAAAGGAGATGAGACAACAAATGGACTTGAAACCTTGGGAGTGTTGTGAACTCCTCAAAAGTGCCTACGGTTTGGTGAATGCACCCCTCTTATGGTATGAAGAGTTGAAGACCTCACTTCTGAATCTTGGTTTAATCCATGGATTAGTTGGCATTCATGTCGATGATGGCATAGGAGCCGGCAATGCACATTTCCAACAATGCATCGCCAAACTGGAACAGAAATTTCCATTCGGCAGTACGAAAGAGGGCTGTTTCATGTTTACTGGAATCCAAATTACCCAGAAACCAAACGGATCCATAGAACTTGACCAAGAGAAGTATATTGAGGATTTTCTTACGATCGAAATAACTCGAGATCGTCGTAAGTTACCTGAAGCCAACGTAAGTGAAATAGAGAGACAAGCAGTTAGGGGCCTCATAGGTAGTATCCAGTATGGAGCATCCAACACTAGACCTGATTTGTCCGCCAAGTTGAGCTTTCTCCAAGCTAAGATCACTGTTGCCACAGTTCAGGATCTTATGGAAGCGAAAAAAACTTTTGCATGAAGCCAAAACTCACAAGGATACCAAGATCACCATCCAAAGTAAACCATTGAATGATCTTCGTTTTGTTTCCTTTAGCGATGCTTCTTTTGCCACACGGGCCAATTCACAGTCACAAAAGGGTTGTTTAATCATGGCAGCATCCAAGCAAATTGGAAACTGGCAAGCAAGTGAAGCTAGTCCTTTGATATGGTACTCCAAGAAAATCTGCATGAGTGGCTCGGTAGACCTTCTGACTTGGGTCAGAATCCACTGGTCCTGGATTTGTCATCTACATGAAAAGTGGAAACCCAGAACAATGCCTTCTCCAATGTCCAGAAGCATATGCCGTAGTAGACTGCAAGAGTTTGTACGACCGGATTCAAAAGACCACCATACGGTCATGTCAAGAAAAAAGAACCATGCTTGAGGCACTCATCAGCAAAGGTAGAACCAAAGAAGGAATAGTAGTCAAGTGGGTTCATAGCGCCGCCCAACTGGCAGACAGCTTGACCAAATGTATGGATACCACAGCGCTCCGACAATTCCTGGCAGCTGGACGTTGCATACTCCATGATGTTGATGAAATCTTGAAGGTCCGAGCTGATAATCGTGCTCGGAAGCAGTGGCGAGATCAGCAATGGACATCAGCCACAAGTTCTCATGCCAAAGGGGTCTCTAGTTTATAAAAAGACTGAGAAAACATAATTTTTAACGAGTGTGATTTGTGTGAGAAATTGGCCACACATTGTCATGCTCATGAGGATCCTTCGCCATACGTGTGAAGGCTCAAGCGAGATCAGGGGGTCTGTGCGGAGTCAAAAGGTGTGAGAGCTCGGTTAGCTCCTTCGTGGTGATTGGCTACTTCTTCTAGGATCCGGTGGTCTTCATAGAGTTCATCTTAGCTGCAGGGATAGCTTCTTTCGTCTCCCCCAACAGCCTTTCAAACTGACCTGGTGCTATCAGTTTAACAATATATATATATATATATTATGTATATTTCAAAAAAAATAAATATATAATATATATTTGGTGGCCCCTAAAAACCTATGTTTTCAACAAAAACAGTGGTATTTACAGTGTTTCACGCAAATTTTGGCCTGTAGATTTGGGAAGCTTTTTTTGGGGGGTCACATATCTTAATCATAAATACAATTTACATGACATGTAAAGAAGACAATCTCAAAATACAATTATCCAGTTCCTCCTGCCCTATTCTGCCACAATACTGAAAAACTGAAAAACTGAATCCATATGGAGAATCTCTTCCTGGATCTCTCTGGAAAATTCAGTTTTTCATGTTTTTCTGTTTCCCTGCAAATATTCCGAAATGTCTCCGCAAATATTCCGGAATAGTTCCGTAAGCAAAACTGAAAAACAGAAAAACAGAAAAACTGAATCCATATGCAGAATCTCTTCCTGGTTCTCTCTGGAAAATTCAGTTTTTCAGTTTCTCCGCAAATATTCCGGAATAGTTCCGTAAGCAAAACTGAAAAACAGAAAAACTGAAAAACAGAAAAACTGAGTCCATATGGAGAATCTCTTCCTGAATCTCTCTGGAAAATTCAGTTTTTCTGTTTTTCAGTTTTTTCAATTTTTCAGTTTTGGTTCCGGAACTATTCCGGAAATTTTCCCCAAGGAATAAAATCAGCTGATTATCAGGTACATAGTCAGGACATGCGGAAAAGCACCAATATTTGCTTATAAGCATCCTGTCTTGTAACTTATACTTTTTATTTTTCTTTCAAAATAATCCATTCTCATTTTTTTTCAATTCATCATCCTTGAGTCTATTTGAAAAACTTAACTTTATCATGTAAAATCTCGTGCTTGTGTGATACTCTGGATAGTTCTTGACCAAAAAATGGTTAGAATCAAAGCTGTGATATCTTCATCCACGCTACACCCTTGAGCAGAATGACATGTAGAAAGTGATGATTTCTTTCATTCTCTGTCAAAATTGTTCTTGGTATTCTACTCTTACTGCAATATTCTTCAATAACAGTTTTCCTTCCAACCCTAAATATTTTAACTATATCATTTTGAAAGTGCACATTAAACACATCATGTGTTTTGGTATATTCACGGCATATCAGTCTCTCTCCACATTGATATGCACGTCTGTTTTCCTTCTTCCTGAAACATGTTTGCATGTGCATTTCAAAAACGTTATGTTAAAACCTATCGATGTTCTGTCGTGAGAGTATACTATTTTTCAATCAAGTCATCAACAGATATGTTTTCTTTTTTACAAATATGTCATGTTCGATGTAATACAATTTGTTGTGTCCTCCTGTGATTTAAGTCGCTTATTATCACTGACATCATCAACATAAGTTTCATAATCCTGTGTGCTTTCTGTTTCACAAAGTGCTTTATCCTCCGATAGATATTAGATTCCTAAAATAGATCTCATGAAATACCATAATATCAAACTCTGAAAGATCAAACGATTTCAATTTAGCATGACCAAATGATATTCCAAAAAAACTCATTTATTGTCACGTTCTCCTTTTGAAGACAACTTTATATTTTCTATCAACCATCCCTTGACAAATATAACTCTTGCCTGTGCCGAACCATCACTGGAATATTTTCAACACTTAAAATTGCACGCACATGTTTCTGTTGTCCTATCTCCCTCATCACAATGTGAAAACGTAGGTTTTGGGGGGGGGCGAGCATATATATATATATATATTATAATTATAATATTATTATATCCAATAATTACTCCCCTCAAACCCAAAAATTCGTGGTTGGTAGAAGTTTGTCCTTTTCCAAGAGATATTTGCACGTTCCATGTCAGTTTTCGGTCGAACTTGTAGACCTGCTTTGGCATGACATGATCTTGCTTACAGCGAGTTTGTCCAGGGATGATCCTTGAGAAGATTCATGGAAGTTTTGTCGAAATTCAGGTACCTGTACATAAACAACCCAAGCATTCCAGAAGTCCTACGTGATCTCAAGCAAGAAAATCCTTACAATGTCCAGGAATTTGTAATATGATGGACCATCCTTCAAACTTTGAACGTATCCAACTCGATCAGGATTTCTTCAGGACCTGGCCTGACGAGGTCCAACATGTTTGAAAGATTTCTTCAGGACCGCGAGGTGGGGAGGTTTGTTACAAAGGCGGCTTCAGGATAACATGGAAGGACAAAATTGAATAATCTAATAGTTAACTTAGTAAAGAATAACAAAAGAAGTCAGGATCAACAAATATTCCAACTCATCATACTCAGTGAATGAGTCTGTAATTTGATCTTGGAATTTCTTTTTGTGCAAGTAGGCTTGTAGGACTTACAGGAAGTGAAGAAAGAAACTTCCCCGCAAAGCAACCTCCATACCATCGTCTGTGATCGACGGCATTGTGGTTGGCAATATTGAAATCTAAAGATACAGTGGTACAAAATCCACCACTTTGGAGACACACAAGTTTGCAACAAAAATGGATCCATACTGGTTGAACGCAAGGCTGTTTTTTTTGTTTGAGGCTAAGGTCTTCTGGTCATTGGGTTCCCGTCACTGCGCCTTCGGGGGGTCTTTGTGCCCCTTGTGAAGTGCCAAAATGCTGCCTCCAAGATCGGAAGGTCACGACGTGCAGGTCGCCGTGACATCAGGAAGTAAAAGCAAAGCAAATCTTAGAGAACAGAATGCACATAAGGAACAAACTTGATAATATAAATGACATACATGTATATATATATACATTAACGGTTTGGATAGTGATGTCATGTTGCTATCTGTTGCGGTTTGTAGCACCATCAATGCATGCAGGAGTCTCGGAGGCAAACCATATTTGGTATTGCATATGCCAAGTTCTCCAAACAATACCGTCCTGATGAAAAATGAGGATGCAATTTCAAAGAATTTGATGGTTTGGTTCTCAACAATAGCCGCAAAAAAAAAAACACCATCTAACCAATCATCAAATAAATCAAGCAGTCTTACAC
>OMLO01000062.1_pt1 | contig 43983 bp, 47 predicted proteins | sample 1674811 | NCBI WGS metagenome assembly OMLO01 (sample SAMN06265003, study PRJEB25207) | coral metagenome | isolation source: Coral host | place: Mexico:La Bocana,Puerto Morelos, Mexico | collected 2008-11-13
TGTCGAAACTTTGATTTACAATCAAAACTTTGAAACTTTGATTTATCTATCCAAGTTTTGATCAAACTTTGATTGGTACAGTCAAAGTTTGGACTAAACTTTGACTAGTGGAATCAAAGTTTTGATGAAACTTTGACTGAACCAATCAAAGTTTCATCGAAACTTTGATGAAACTTTGATTGTATCAATCAAAGTTTTGTCAAAACTTGGATGAAACTTTGATTGCAAACTTAAGTTTTCATGCTCACAGTGCAATTTTTTTCAGTCTTCAAATCTCAAATTAGGATAACTTTTGAAAACTTTGATGAAAAGTTTGATTGCACAAATCATATTTAGAAAAAATCCACGCTCTCCTGATTTTTTTTGGTAGAGACCTCTTTGGTAAGAGCTGCGTTGGGTAGATTTCTGTTTCATTTTTTCGGTAAAGAATTTCTTTGGATTTATTTGGGTAGACAGAGTTTTTTGTCAAGTCTGCAGAGCTTTTTTTGGTATAAATTTATCTTGGGAGACTGTTTCGTAGAGATTTCTCTTCAGAGCATTTTTGGGTAGAGATTTGTCTTCAGGGTTTAATGGGTATTTCTGTAGAGATTCCTTTTCAGTTTTTTCTGGTTCAGACGTTTTTGTTGGGTTGATTTTTGTATGCAAAAGTTTTTGTAGAAACTTGTCTTCAAAGTTTTTTCTGGGAAGATTTTTTGAGTAGACATCTTCAAATATTTTGCGGTGACAATTTCTGGTGAGATTTTTGGTAGATTTTTTACTGGAATATAATTTGATAGAAAATCCCCTCAGATTCTTTCGGTATAGTATTCCGAAAAAAAACTCTCACATGCTTGAGAGAAATTTTGGAGATGTCTCTGGAGGGTTGTTTTGGTAGAGATTTCTTTTCAGAGATTCAGTGGATTCTTGTTTGAGATTTTTTACTAGAGATTTCTCTTCTCAAATTCTCTGCTGGAGATGTTTCTTGAGACTTTTTGTTGGAAATGTTTTCTTAAACATTTTTTGGTAGAGATTTCTCTTCACGGATTTTGACGTACAAATATCTCTTCAGTTTTCTTTCGTAGAGATTTCTCTTGGAAAAATTGCAAAGAGTTCTCTGCGCAGTTTTTTTGGCAAAAATGTTTCATGTGAGATTTTTTGGTAGGACTGTCTCTCGATTTGTTTTTGGAATAAAATTATCTTCAGATATTCGTTTGGTGGAGATGTCTCTTCGGAAATTCTTTGGTAGAGACCTCTCTTCAGATATGTTTTGGTAGGGATTCTTCAGGGTTTTTTGGTAGACAGTTTCTGTTCAGGTTTTTTTTGGAGCATCTTTTTTGATTTTTGAGGTGCAGATGTTTTTTTTCTTTGTGATAGAGATTCATCTTGTTTTTTGGGGTGGAGAACGTCCTTTGTTTTCAGTGAAGGTTTCCGTACAGAGATTCTTTGGAGATGTTCCTTTGCATCTTTTTTTGGGTAAAAAATTCTCTTGGCATCTTTTCTGGTTGCAGCTTTGTTTTTCAGAAGTTATTTTGGTAGAGGTTTTTTTCCCAGGGATTTTTTTGTCGAACATGTTTTTCAAAGATTCGTTTGGTAGGCGTTTCTCTTCTCATTTTTCTGGGGAGATGTTTTCACAGTTTTTTGGTCGAAATTGTTTTTCAGGGTTTTTTTGGGAGAGATGTCTTTTGATTTGTTTGGTTTGTTTTCAAATTATTTTGTAGATGTTGTTTTTCTTAAAAGCTCCGTGGGAATGTTTTTTTGAATTGTTTGGCGGGAATGTCTATTGAGAACCTTTGGAAAAGAGGGCGCTTCTGTTTTACCCAAAGATTGGCAGATTAAGGCAAACAAAACAACCAAAATAATGCAGAAAGGGGTGGGTGAAACAAGCCGGTGTTGTCAAAGTTTTTTCTTTGGGAATCATTTGGTTTGATTGAGTTTTGAATTGATTTGTAAGTTGGTTTTTGATGGAACAACTGTTTCTTGTCAGTTGGCGTTTTGGTGGCAAAAAAAAGGTCTTGTTGTGTTTTTAAAACGGATCAACCTCCTAGAATCTACTAGAACTTATTTTTTTGACATTTTCGAAATTAATATCAATACTATTGCTGATTGTTTTCAATCTTCGATGTTCAGGGCCAAATCTGGAAAACAAAGCTGGAAAAAACGCTAATCACCGATTCCTTACAAAACAAATGCGTTCTTCTATACTTGAAACTAAATTTCAGGAAAAGAAATGATACATCAAAAAGTCTGCGTGAAGTTTCAAAATGCTGGAAAAACTCGACGGTATAGAAAATGAAAATAATACAAATTCAAGTACGCGCATTCGTTCATGGAAAACTGGTAAAATCGTTTTTGGAAAAAGTAAACCCAGTCCCAAAAATCAAAGACAGAAAAACACAACCCACAAACTTGTTCGGTAAACCAGAACCCGTAGAACACCACAGGACAAACAACATGTTCATTGGAAAAGGCAAAGTTGCACCAGTGGAAATCACACAGGAGGTGGGAAAATAAAAAATCTATTTCAATAAAAAATAGTCTATTTGAAAATAGACTATTTTTAGACTATTTCGAAATAGACTATTTTTAGACTATTTCGAAATAGACTATAGTTTAAAATAGACTAGGATATAGTTTATTTCTTAAAAAACTATCTTGAGCCTAGGGGCTTGCACAGCTCAGAATGGTACTTTTGCCAGCAATATAGAAGGGGACCACACAAACATGTCACCTCTGCTCCCTTTCCACGGAGCTTGGGATAAGCAGGCGGTTTTCTTTCAAACATTGAAAGTTTGGTTAAGTATTTGTATCTGACTGGCACTGGAAATTGAAAATAATGCTACTGAATGTCTCTCCAGATCTGTGCCAAATTGGCTTGAGCATTGTCACCAGGCAACACATGTCGCACCAAAAGGCTAAGTATACTGCCATAGACCAGCTGGTCATGGCCAAGGTACTTGCAATGTAACCAATCATGAGCGGTTGGCCAAAGGGTAGAATGTTGAAGAAATTCGAAAACAGGAGAGGGGCTTCTTTGAGGCCAGAGCCTCCACTCATCAGCTTTCCACTGAACACCACGCTATGGCGCTGTCGGCCTGAAATCCATCCATGTCAGTGGCCCTGACCCCACACATTTGCATAAACACCACCGTCCACTGGCTTGTGCTCCGATGCAAATGCAATGTTTTGTTCATAATGCAATGTTTTGTTCATATAGTCGACCCAATGATCCCCCAAACAATGGCGTAGAAACCTCCCGCAAGGGGCTGAAGTGCCCTTCGCCCTTGCTCGGTCTCCGCATTGTACCTCATCTTGGACACGCTTGATGAAGAATGATTGAAATTACAGCAGCAAATGAAGAAAATGCTGTCCAAGTCATTGCATTGAGTTGTGTTTTTTCAGCACAGATATCTCATGTATGTATGATGCAAAGTAAGGACTTGTGGTATATCAAAATGTGAACACACATTACAGTGGTAGAAAGTACAATATGTTTTGATACAAGTGAGACACAGAGAAATACCAAAAGCATGCTTCATGGTAAATCATGGACCAAAGATTCTGCTTTTGAAGCTTTCCTTTTCATTCTACAAATCAAAAAAATAAAATTAAACAAAGGCGAATTGGTGTGGTTCAGGTTGGTGGTTTTCTATTCTAAGAATGGATTCCTAGAGTATAGTTGTGACCACCAAGAGAAACTACCAATGAACTTTTGGTTGAAAGAACAGTTCTCAGACCATTGATGGTAAATTTGATTCACCGTTACATATGTTGGTTGGCTGAGGTGACTTACTCTTGGTTTTGTTTGTCATACAGGGAGAAATGTGTCTGTGACACAGTTCTGCGAAAATACTCTAACTTGTTTGTATTGGCAAGCTGCACTTGACCCTTCCAATCTCTGTCTGTCCACTGGCCGCGATATAGCCAGTTCAGTGACCATGCTAGCATTTTGAAAAAGCGACCTGTCGTGTCCATGTTCTGGTTTCGGACATGCCATAGATAAAGTATTAGCTCCCTTGTGTCGCACCATATCCTGTCATGGATGACCAACTCCACACCGTCATTTGTCAACACCAACTTTTCCCAACTCCTGTAATTGGAACATCGCCCCCATGAAGTGTGAAGGGATACATTGCCTTTTGAAGTTCTCCGGCACTGAAACTACAATTTGGGATACCCACGGTGAAGAAGACAAGCGTTTCCTGAACGTTGGGATCAAGCGTGGCATAGATGTTCACAACGACCACTTGTTTGGATTCTTGGAACAGCTATGCCAGTCTGGTGGCGTACGTGGAGTATACGCAGGCCCGCCGTGCTGCACGGTGTCGCTGTTGAGATTCCAGCGAAGAGGAGGGAGGACCGCTTCGGTCGAGGGAAGGAGAAGCCTGGTTTGGCCTTACCTTATCTGATAGTGATGGAGCAAGCGAAGGCAGATGGCGACACGGTTCTTTGGCTAAGAACCCTTCTTCTGATGACAAGCGCCTTGGAAGAGAGCATGGAATGTGCCATAGCGTTGGAGCAGCCGGAGGATCCGTCGGGCGTACCCAAGCTTCATGCCCTGAGTCTCTGGAAATGGAAAATGCATGCATTTTTGCTGAAAATGCATGTAAAATGCATGTTTTGTTTAATAATGCATTTTTAATTGCCAACCCAAACGCCATAAAACATGTAAATGTTGATGCCAACATGTAAAACAAAACACAGGAAATTACAAATAAGGAGAAAAAGTGCAAAGGCCACGCAACTAACTCAAGTAACGTGTTTTTTTGGTCACGTCACTTACCCAAGTAACGTGTGTTTTTTGGGTTTGATATTGGTTCTGGAGATTATTTACCTGTGTACTTGTGAAGCTTTTCATGGCCTTGATTTCCAAATGACATAATACTGGTGAAAGTACTTGAAATAATGACAAGGCAGTGGAACAATAAAATAATACAATTAGATAAAACATAGTGTTGCACAACAAATCCCAAATACATCTCAAGTACATGGGCTGGAAGGATCTGACACGTACATCTCAAGTACATTTGCTGGGTGACATCACAAGTACATCTCAAGTACATTAGCTGGCAAGACATCACAAGTACATCTGTGCAGTACATCTCACAAGTACATTAGCTGGAAAGATATCACAAGTACATTAGCTGGAACATCACAGGTACATTAGCTGGAATGACATCACAAGTACATCTCACAAGTATAAATACACCACAAGTTCAAATCTCACAAATATGTCTGAAGTACATCTCAAGTACAAAATATCTCAAGTACATCTCAAGTTCAGAATCTTGCCATGGAGATGAATGGTTGGAAACGTTGAAACTTTGCGGAAAGGTGTGGATTACAATTCATCCACTGTGACCAAAAGGTACTAGGCCACATTCGGAAAAACCTACCACGATGTTGACAAATTTGGTCACAGTCAGGGAGCTTCAGGGGCGCAGATCCACAACGCCAGATCCACCTTGCCCTGCGACACTTGGCGGAATGGGCACCAGTGTTGCAGATCTTGCTGCGTAGAGAGGCCCTCCATCTACATCGACGGCATGAGATGAGAAGAGCAGCGCGAGAAGAGGACATGAAGCGAAACGCAAGCTCAAGATCAAGTTGGACACTTCGGACAGATCGTCATCCAAAGGGGTTGATGGCTTTGTCAACAAAAGAACAGATTGAACTTGCAGACTGGCAATACCATATCAACAATGGTCACGTACCGTTTAGACGTGATTGCTGTCAATGTCAAGAGAGTCAAGGAACGTCAGAGGAGACGTATCTGCGCCATTTGAGGCTGGGTTTGATCAGAGAACAGGACGATATAAGTACTTCTTGGCAGCTTCGTCTCGGTTCCTTCACGCGGCTCTACCCCATTAGGTGAGGGCTTGCGACTTTGCGGAGGAGGCAATGTCGCGCACTCAGAGATGGAGCAAGGTAGCAGGGCTGGAATTGAGGGATGAGAGGATGGATGATGTCGAGGAGACCTTTGAAGCCGCATCCCCTGCACCATCCAGGAGGACCACTTCAAGCACTCTGTGTTTACGATTAACTTCTGCGTGTCACCGCGCAGTGCGATTAACCTCGGTTTTTCGGTGTCAACTTATACTTCTGGAAGAGATTGATTATGACCAGAGTCGACTTCCAGCTGAACTTCCAGCTCCTATGGTCTTGGCGGCAAGGGGTTTGACTTCTCAGTGATCTATGATCGAATTGGTGCTGGGACTGCCAACTTCTGGAACAGAGTTATCTTTGACTACTGCATGCACGTGAATGTTCGTTATGACTTCATCATGGAGGAGCAGGCCAGTCAAAGATATTTCATGTTGCAGCACCATCAACTTGGACGAGTGACTATGGGACAGTGGAGTGACTTCAACTTCAAGCATCTCAGGGATCAGAACTCACTTCATCCAATGTCAGGACATCACAGGTTTGTTCACCTCCTGACTTCTCACAGGTTGTACACTTCTGGAACCCCTGATTACAAGGTCCCTAGTCACTTCGTCTTGAACTTCCCAAGGGCACGAATGTAAGCTGGACTTCTGTGAAGAACTTCATTGATCGAAACTTCTGGCATGGGAGAAAGGCTTTTGATTTTACTTCAGAGGGCCCTCAACTTCTTGATGTTTGAGATGAGATCAACTTCAACGTTTTGCACCACGTGATTTGTAATAAAATTTGAACTTCACAGTTCAACAAGACGTCAATCAGTCCAGGACTTGTAAACTTCCTTTTGCTGAAATGCAAACTTCTTTTCACGATTGCTCCAGGAATTGTAACAGGTTTGACTTCGTGTTGAACTTCCACGGGATCAAGGTTGACAACTTCTGATTCTATTAATCTTCAATTTTTGAAAATTTTCATAATACGTTTGCTGGTGAAGACATTCTGTGTTCACACACTCCATTACTTCAAGGGAGCGTGTCAGATATACTTCATACTTACTTTGGCTCGAGGAAAAGGGCACCAGGGTGATCAGGGAGACTTCAAGTGTTTACTTCCGATTTGGGTTGAGTGCTGTTAGGACTTCAGTTGTTTGATACTACTTCAGAGCTACCCGAATGTCTTCGTTGTTGTTGTTGTTGTTGTTGTTGTTGTTGTTGTGGTTTCGCGCCCAACAGAAAAATCTTGCAGCGAGGTAAATGGCTCAGCCACTGACGGCAGTGCTTCGATTTCTCCGACCTTCAACCTGGACAAAGAATCACACAATTTCAATTGACTTTCCACTTCGTTCACACAAAATGCAGACACCAAGATAACATCAATTCAAGTTTTGCCACGCCAAACCATCGTATACCAAAACAAGTTCAAAAGAGACCCAGCGACAAACCGATTGGAATAAATTTGCTTCTGCGATCACCAACTGACTAACCGTATCGCATTGTATGGGGTGCCTGCACAAAATGTGAAGGATATGCAACCCAAAACCACGACAAACACTTCGGAAAAATCAATTCAGGTGGTTGTTGGAACCAATTACACCTCGTTTAAGAACAAACATGTCACGCATTGTCAGTCTATCAAATCAAAATAAATAAAGCTACATGTTCCACATTCAAGGTAGACCCAAGTCAAACCGATTTGGTTAAGGGCATGCGTGAGATTCTTGGTACAATGTGCAACTATGCCACAGTTCAATGAGCACGAATATGATGCATTTGAAGAATACGAATAAGATGCAGATCAAGGTTCACGGGGCAATGGCGAGTACGACAAGCTGCTTCCATACTGTTTAATGCCAAGTAACTGTGGTGGACTTGGCGGCCTGACCTTCGACGCAAGCTTCTCTTGTGGCGCCACGCATTTTGGGCCCTCTGGCGCTTGCAGGCTTAGGATAGGTTTCGCTGGTTTCTCTGGTGTTAACGGTGGTGTGAGCGGCGAATGCGGAGCTGGCGTCGTCACATCATCTTCAGGCCTCACTTCAACGCAATCACAAATAATTATAATCATGGGTCAGTTTCTTTGGTATGATGGCCCCAAGATATATGGGCCAAACCATGACACAAGTCATCAAAAAAGTGCTTGGACAGCCTACTAGCAGTACCAGCGCTTCCAATGCTTCCGCTACTTCCACAGAGCACTGGCCACTGTTGCCGCGACCGCCATACATACTACTGTACTACCACTTCTACCTACTAAGACTTTACCACTAACTTCTGCAAGAGCTAACCGGCAAAAATAGCCGTGGTCTTTCCAAGCCTGTGGCTTCCTCGTGATGAAGCAAATGCTCGCGATTCCATTGTGTTTCACGCTTTGATCTAGATTAGATCTTCGGAAAACCATTTTCGAGCTATTTGCATTGTCCTGCAAGAGCATGTTTCCGCAGAGACACCTTTTCAGATAGTGGGGTACTCCTTGAACGCATTCCCGAATTCTACACAGGCCCTGCGTAGCATCTGATGAGCACGGGCGCGGTGGTCCAGAGATGGCGGCTCAATACGCCACTGAGCCTTCACCCATGTGTGCCTGACCACTGTGATCTATACATGACATGAACTGACCCTGCAAGATCCATGCACAGACCCAAAATCTGTTGGCCGATGAATATTCGCAAACTGTGAATTCAAGTAAGGAAAGCAAAAACTAAAGAAACACCATGGCCATGTACGCCCTTGTACACCATGTACTTACCTAACTGTCCACTTACTCACTTGTTTACTCACTCACTCTTACTGACTTTCCTGCTTTCTGACTTCTAGTCACTGCCTCAGTGCCTCATTCACTCACTCACTCACTCACTCACTCACGCACGCACGCACGCACGCACGCACGCACGCACGCACTCACTCACTCACTCACTCACTCACTCACTTTCTCTTTTGCTTGCATGGCGTTACCTACCGTTACTTATGGTTGGTTTCTCACAGCTACTTAGATTTACCTGCCGGTACCGTATACCCTTACTACATTGTTACTTGCATACTGTCTTATTCACTTCTGCGCAAACTTATACAAATAAATTACGGACGTACACACCTGTGAACTCTCTTACATACTTCCTTACGTACTTAATTACTTGCTGACTTTTGTACGTCCCTACTCATGGCCTCACTTGCGTATATACTTGCGCCCTCACTCATGTACTTCTTATGTACTTTATTTCGCGCTTGCGTACATGCTTACATGCTTGCTCAGGCACGTTCTTAGGCAAGTTCTTGAGCACCGCAGTTCTTGATTTCTTAATCGCTTACTTGCTTACTTACTCACTTTGTTTCTTCCTTTCTATCTTACTTGATATTTCAAGATTTACCTACATGCTCACCCACCTTCTTAAATTCTGACCTAAATGCTTATTTACTTTCTGACTCGCTCACTCACTCAGTCGCTCACTCACTCACGCGCCGACTCAGTCACTCACCCACTTACTTACATATTTACTTACTTTGTCACTCACTCAGTTACTCAAGTACTTATTTACTTATTTATTCACTTACTTATTGACGCACTCATTCACTTACTTTAAAAAAACTGCGGCCTCGATAATTTACTCGCCTACTAACTTACTGACTTTCTTACTTGCTGGCTTCCTTACATGTTTTCTTACTCACTTACTCTCTTACTTACTCACTGTCTTCCTTACTCACTCGCACACTCGCGCACTCACTATTTCAATACATACTGACTCGCTTACTGAAATATTTACTCACTCATTCTGTATTCTGTTCCTTGAAACGCAAAGGCCTCACGAGTATGTGTCATTGCACTGGTCTTTCATGTAATGTTTCTTACATGACTGCAACTGTTCCATGGTTTTCAGGGAGTGGTTTTTAACTAACAAGCTGGCCACTAAACTGTGGCTACCTAAACACAAAAAGTTACTAGGAAATACAAGTGTGAAACCTACACACCCCGCCTTGGAATTGTGAGTGTCACTCACTGCTCCAATCTGTAGGTTTTCTGTCCAACTTCAAAACAACAGCAAAGAAACTAGTTCAACCAAATCACCAAGTAAAATTCGAACTTGGTACACTTTCCATTTTGCGCTTGCAGAAGCGCAGAGTTTTCGTCCAAAACTCCCAAGCTGTAAGTCGGCACTACTGCAACACTTCGAACCAACAAAGTTTCTTAGAAACACGGCTCAACTAAGATTGACACTTTTCAATCAATCTGTGAAACATCCATCTGTCAACCTTTCTCACACTGAAGTCTCTTGACAAATACAACATAGAAAAAATGCAAATGAAATTGCCACTCCAGAGTTTCATCCAGTCATTCCAGCATCTGTCTCACCACGATGTTCCTCACGGGTAAAGAAATTCCGAACTCTGTATCGAAAGTTGTTCCACTGATAGTAGTGCCATTCAGGATATCGACTGATCAGCACAGCTTCCTCTGGAAGCTCCTCAATGTCAAGAATGTAATGTGGAACACCATCAATGATGCTGTATGCAGGAATTGTCAAAGTACCCTCAGGAGTGCCATCTATAGGATCTCTTGGCCCAAGATCCCTGTCCAAATTCTCCTCATAGTCATCGACGTCTGGTTGAAAAGTCTCTGTACAGTCCAGATAGGAATTCCATCCATGAACTCCTCCAGATATGTCTTGTCTTCGTCTTCTGAATCAGAGCTATCATCAATATGCATGACAGACCATATGCATGCATCTTCGTCGATTCAATTCAGATTGAGCACACTAAAACAAAACACCTTTCATGACTCAATTGAATGGCTGGTTCCACTTGTAGGAGGTTTTGCTAAGCATCTGGGGTTTTGGGCCCCAGCACATTTACAAGAGCTACTGACTGACGCCAGCAGCCACTCCCAACTTTGTTCTGGAGGACACTCTGTGCATCCATTGTTTGTTCTAGAGAATGCTTGTGCACCCTTAGAATTTATTCTGGAGAACTCTTGCGCAGGGATGATGATGTTTGTTCTGGAGAACTGTTGTGGAGCCAACATGCATGCTGATGCACCGCGGAAGAAAAAAGAAAACCTTTCAGAGAAGCTTCTCGTGAAAGGTTTTCCATATCAAATTACATATGCTAATATGCTTTGTTCGTTCAGTATACAAAAATATTGATACTTACATATACTTACTTATCTTACTTTACATGAACGTGTCTAGGATCTTCTATAGGTGTGATGTTTTTTTTTGGGGTGGTTCATGTTTTTGCTCGCTCCGACCGACTGCGCACCGGCGGTGGGTCCTCCAGAAACAAAAACAGTCTGAAGCTCAGCCTTCAAATAAAATTAGTCTTTGATGGGATATGGCATTTGATTGTTCTTTAAGGTATATCATTTCACCTTGAATTTCTTTTTTAAAGTTAAACCAGTTTTTTCGGACCCACCCCGAAGCACGGCGATTGGCAAAAAGGTTCCGGGCATGGCCAAGAAAACCTCGGCTTGGCCAGGCTGGGGCCCAAAATGTGTCCAAGGATTTGGGATTTTGGATTAGAAAGTATTTTGATTTTGGATTGCTCCCGGGATTTTGGATTTTGGAATGTTTTCCTTTTAACCCTCGGGCAGGTTGGTGGCTATATCGTTGAAAACCGTAACTGTGCAGACCTCATCCGCACTGGGTGGGTTGCGAGGAATTTATCCATTAAATAGACATCATACACTGGAAGGATTATACCTCTTGAAATGGAAAAATATGATGTGGGTATTTTCGGGCAATTGACCGGAAAAAACATGTTTTTTTAAATCATGTTTTGATTCCAGAATGATTCGTCACTGCATAGTCCAGGCTTCAAAAAGCGTTTCGTATCATGTTGACATATCATATAAAATTTCAAGCCGGTTTGATACATCCTTGCATTTTGGGCTCGCGATGAAGCCATTTGGCGTGGGTTTTTGGTGGTCTAGTTGGAGGCCTGGTGCCATGTTTGAAAAATCCGTCCCCCAACATCCCCCAACTGGATCATGAAATCTCCATTCAGTTTCGAAATACCTGTAAAACTTCAACACTGTATACAAGGTTGCAGTTATACAGTGTGAAGATGTTTGAAGTTACATTTGTTCATCCATGTCAATCTAAACAAACAAATTTCAAAAAATGATGGTGTGTTCCCGGAATGGTGTCTCCATCATCTTTATTTTCACCACACCGTGCCATCCCTGCCAGGCCAGGCAACTCCAACTTTGATTCCTACCTTTGGGTCAAGGCCTCGGAGTTCGACAAAAAAATCCACGAAAAATCCACACAAAAAAACATGTGGCAGGTCCAAACTTGCGATGTCGAGTCAGGCCTAGAGTTTTGTTTGATCTGGAAGTTCAACCATGCAATGTTTTTCTATTGAATAGATGAATAGGAAGTGGAGCCATCCCGGTCAAGAAGCCCTTCACGAATGGTTCCACTCTTACCTTTGCCTTTGTTTCCCATTTCGCTGCCACAAATCTTTGTTGGGTTTTCCAATCAATCCAAAAGGTGAAAGATGATGGTCAACGCACACCATATCGCCGGCAGGCACACACACACACATTTCAGTTGAAACATTTGAAACCATCTGTCATTTTTTCAACAACATCACACTATCATGCTTGCAGAACGCTCGCGTGGATTGGTCGGATTGGTCTCCAGTGTCAAGTTCTCAGCATCTGTGGTTTTCTTTTGCAGAGAGATGGATTGATAGATAGATACATAGTTAAACTTATACCTAAATATTTCAAATAATATATTTATCAAAATATGTAAAAATTTAACTTCACAGAATGCACGGCATATATGTATATATGTATTTATTGATACTTAACATATTCTTTAATATATAAGTCTTTTATACTGAAATATGTGCTGCGGCGCCCAAGGACATGTGGTATTATGACTTACGTTCAAAACCCAGCATCTCGAGTCAACTCTGGTCGGGACTTGGATTTTGGTGATGGATGCATTGATCCTGAAGACTTTTTGATGCACAAAATATCCTTGTGAAGTTACTTCATTTGTGCCAAACACTCGACCTGTTTGAGAAAAGGAATGGAATCATGATCGGCTCGGCATGGGTACAATTGGTGCTACCATTGCCGGGGTCTAAATTTGGAGAGAATGGTAATTTAGGAAACCTCATAGCGTGTGTTTTCAATCATTGAGGAACACCATATCCAACTCCAAGCCTTTGCTTCCTGCGTTATGAAAACTGCCAACGTCTCAGTTTTAGTAATTCCCTTAGTGACCAATCTCTGCAAAAAAACGGTCATACCGTCTACCGCCCAGGTCAACAACTATGTCTCTCAGCAGGATTCGCTTTCAGTTGCTCCGGCCGAAACCTTGCGCAAAGCTGCAAGAATGATGGAACTGGCAGTGAGGAGTTTGGATAATGAAGAGTTTGATTTAAACTTTTTAAAAGAAGTGGGTCTCAGCGATGATCTTTCCTCTTCACCGGAAAGATGAAACAGCTTTCCTAATGCTTAGATCAACAAGTACATAGAGGGCGAAGTGTACCAAACATACTTCAAAGCAGGATGTTCGCTTGGGGGCAAGTGGAAAATGCGTATAGAAGTCCAAACGATGAATGAAACATTAGAGTTTGCATGTTTTTCAGCTTCAGCACCCTAAATGTTCTGCCAGTATGAAATGTTTCCTGATTTTTAGCATTTTTGGGCCCACAGATCTTCATTGCGTAGTGGAGATGTCCCTTCCCGATATCGATGGGCTTAGTGAGCTATGACCTCAGTGATATAATTATTCCATTTCGCTTGATGGTGCTCAGTTGATATCAAATATATTATTAGCATCAAATTGCCTCCCCCGCTTCGTCCCAGTTGTGATGGTGATGCGCGGGGCTTGCCATTTGGGAAACCAGTGAAGAAGGCCAACCGAATGATGTTGACATGAAACAATTGAAGTTTTCCTGGTAAGAATCTTGATGTATGTTGATTCAAACACTTCCTGGCCAGGGCGATCGAAATCCAAAGTTCGGGGGCCTCGTAGGTGGCAAGGTTTGTGCCTTGAAACCTCGATGCTGGCCGCTCCGTGCATGGAAGAAATTGTCCATCACATTGGTTTCTTGATTGTATGTAGCCCATATTCACTTGCTTTGGAATCTATGCAGCTCTAGTTTCTCAGTGTATGGTGGTTAGCAAACAATGCTCTCAGGTTGCAAAAAAACCAAAGCGTGGCGATCGTATTCCGAAGAAAGGGAAGATGTGCAAAGGAAAGTTTGTGAAGTTGCGATCATTCGGTACTCTGCGTGGGGAACCTACTGACTCACTAATTTTTCCCGCTCCCCATTCACTGACCCCTCAGCCCGCAACGGTTTCCAAGGTGTGTTTGGGGCGACCCAAAGCGCCAACGTACGGTACCTCTCCGTTCGTGGTTCTCGGGACCGCATCAATCCAATGAATTATGATGAATGCTTCGATTTGAATTTGATAAGCAACCTACACTTGGCAATTTGATTCCCTGTTGCAGGATTTCAGTACTCAAATTCACTTCTGGCGGGAATACCGCGATGAGTGTGACCGTCTGAAGCTTCCCTATGCAAGACATGTCACCGCTGCATGTGCCGAGCACATTGCAGGCAGGGGCCCCAACCAATGTGCCAATGATATTAACAAGTTGGATTTGATATAGTTTTTGATTTTTTGTTTCTTCATGGGTGATATTGATTACCCCTAAGGCCTCCCTCCCAATTGGAGCAGCCCGGAAGTTGGTTCTGTGAAATGTCCGGTGACCACATGCTTGAAGTGGATGCCGGCCCCTGAGGACCTGAACACATTAATATCGATCACTTGGGTGCATGTGTTATGTGTGTTTATCCCAAACTTTTATTCTATTGCCCGGCCCTGTCATGCAGGATCGACGATATCGCGTGGTCAGCTTATTTAGTGGCATAGCTGGCTTGGAATTGGGCCTTCGCCAGTCTTGTGCTCAAGAACTATCATCATTTTTTGGCCAACAAGACCTATCAATTCAGTCCCAACATCAAGATGTTAGAGTAATTCAGGAAAAATGCCAAAAACACCTTGTGTGGTCCCAGGTATTGCGAACCCTGTGCGTTTGTCAGATACTAAGCTTCTGAACATCAATTGTCTAACATCCATCAACATTCCACTGCGAATTCCCAGGTAGAGAAAAGTGAATTCTGCTGCTCCGTCCTCCGGGCCCGAGTTCGAGAAGGTCACTATTCCAAGGACGTTTTCATGCATAACGATGTCAAGACCTTCGATGTCTCGGTGGTGGAAGGCAAGGGAAACCCCCCAGTTGAAGGATACTTGGGGGGTTTCCCTTGTCAAGTGCCACAGGCATGATTATGACAGTTACTGATTTCAATGTATATATTTCATTTCGCAAGTATATATCTCATTAGTCAGTTGCTTCAACATGTTTTGCCAGGGATGCTCAAAAGCGGGACGAAAGTTGGGGATGCGAGACAATCGCACAAACCTTCTGCGTGAATTCTTTCGAATTTGGGACGGCTCTCGCGACCCGACACTCGTATGAATTCAGACATATTCAGACCCATTGCAATTTTGGAAATTCTTCAGTTATGGTTGGAACCTTTCTCTGAGAACACTTTGTCCAACATAAAAAGCACCATGTCAACGAAATCCCATTCCCAAAAATGGCCATACAAACATCATACTGTCAGGAAGTTCATGCTCCTTGAGAATGTTGGCCATGTCCTCTCAAAGGATCTGGCTGACGTTCTGGACTACTTGATCAAGGACTAGTTCTTAAGCATGCGGTATAGCTTTCTGCAATACTAGTGGGGTGTCATGAGACCAAAGGATTGATTGTGTTGATGGGAGAAATTCTGCGCCACCTGGGATGTATAAAAGATTGTAACTACTGGGATAGAAGCAAATAAACTCTTAGCTGGGGCAAGATTTCTCCCATCAACAACAATTCTTAGATATTGGTTAAATTGTTGATATTCCTTGTTCAGGAAGTGAAAAAAAGGGAGTTGGACATCAAGTGGGCGACCATCACCGGGCACTGTGTTGGAGCTCCTGCTGGACCCTCAACTCTAAGACAACGTAACCAATCCGGCGTAATCTCATTTTCGGTGGCTAGATGAAGTTGAAACCAGGTGAATCGGGAGCGCACCTTTTTCCTGGTGACAAGGAAAGGGTTCAATTTCTTTGAGGTGCGACATCTTTTTATACATGTTTGCAACAATATTTCTGCATGAATCTTCTCCAGCGTGACCCTGCTTGCCAGGGCAAGTTTATTCGTGGCATGGATTCTTTGAAGAGCTGGCCAGAACAGGACTGGCACCCCGAAACCAGGCCTCCGCTCCACCGTTGGTTGAGCCACACCATCGATGACACGGTGAAGTCCAGGCTGGAGGCAATTGGAAACGTGGTAATGCCTGCCATGGCATTTATGGCCATCAATTTGATTGGCCATGGATTCAAATCCTAAAATCTTAGAGAGTGCAGGAAACCTCACTCAAATTCAATGATGCAGAAATGGAAATTCGAGTAGCAACGCCATGTGTTGGATTTGCCAACATCGAACTATAGCTACCGAAAGTGTTCAGCAGGCTTCAAAAGAAACAAAGATCGAACAAATGGCACTGGAAATATGTCTGCGTGTTTGAAATCAACCACTTGGCCATTAGATGCAGCATGATTCTTTAAGAGTTGGGCTCGATCATTCCCATTTGATTTGCAGTGGCGAAGGGCAGGTGCTCCCGTCCTGTTTTGCCTTTAATTCAAGGTCGGGGGTTTGTGAAAATATGTGAAAATGTTTCGCCTGAACCGAATTCCAAGTGGCATTTGGCCCATGTTAACCAATAGTCGACTCTTGCAAATTGGGATGCAACCCACAGTGGCTATTGTTTTCGCAATGCACTTCAAAAGGGAATCATACCAAGGACAGTTGATATCAGTGCAATCATCAATGGCTACTTTGAAGATTTAGTTTACGATATGTTGTTTTCGTCGCGCAACTCAACCGGGAAAAACAATACCCAAAGGTTGATATCAGCGCAGTGCCTACTTCAAAGAAATGGGACTGTTGTTCTTATGAGTCTTTTTTCAAAAAAAAACAATACCCATGATGTTGATATCAGCATGGTTCTTTACAACAAAATTCGAATGGATTTGCTCCAATCTTTCGGCCTTGGGGAGGGGCCACTTGTCAGGGCCCAAGTGTTTTTCACGTGTCCTTTCAATCCCGCCTGGTAGCATTCCCAAGCACTGGCCTAGGCAAGTGGAGTGTAGCCAGTACCGGAGTCTATGGCCTTTTCTCAGGTTCACAACTTTAAGTGCGTTTATAGTTATATAGTTGGTTGCCAAGCTGTGATTCTTATCTTTCCTAAATAGCTTCCCAATGAATCTGATCCTTCCCAGATCATGTTGCAGGTGGCTGATGTGAATGCTCTCAGCGATGATGAGCGCGATCCTCCCCAACAAATTGTTCCAAGAGCTGCGCATAAAAGGAGACCAGCTCAGAAGCGTGTCCTGGGACAGTTGTTGATCAATGCCCCTCCGGATCTACCAAAGTTGAAGAACATGATTTTCAACATGAGATGTGGTTGCAAATGTCGGTGTTACGAGCCCTTCAAACAGGTTAAGGAATTTGATGAGCTGGCAAAATTCCGAAAGACACTATCCCAGCTAGACAAGCCTGATCAAGACAACCATGCAGCACCCTCAGAAATACAACCTTGTCCATTCCACAAACTTTAGGTCTAACACTCATGGTTCATGGGGGTGCGGCTCTGATGTGAGGTCTTCCAACTATTGCGTGGGCATGATGAATCGATCCGAGGGTCACGGCACTTATCACTTCAGGGTCACAAGGTTTGCAACCGGGCCTGGATGAAACTTGTCGGGCTGGGAAAGCGCAGATTTGTCACCTTGCGGCAGGGAATCAAAGATAAACTGGAGCTGGCCCCAATGGATGGGAGGTATTTGCCTCGAGGCTATCGACCGCAAAGTGAGAAAGCTCAAATAGTTCATTCGTTTCTGATGGATTTGTATTTGAAAGCAGGCGAATTTTTGCCAGACAGTGGCAATTCATCTAGCAACAAACGTCCACGGCAGGGTCAATACAAACTTGATGAGAAACAATTAGATCGTTCGAAGATCCGGCATCTACCACCTGGTCGCATCGCGGACTATCACCGGTTGATCCAAGCGGAACACCCTGATGCAAAGATTTCCAAGAAACTTTTTTCTACAGTAGCTTGGGTGAATTCTATCAGTGACATTAATTTTCTATTCAGTTGAATCTATATGTCCTCCAGCTTCTCCCCTGTTTCATCCCTTCCTCCCATTCGGGTTCCATCAATTCAATCAGGTATGGATGAAAGACTTCAGTGGCCTCTTGAGGATCCGCAGCGAGGGTCACCACTCTCGATGTGCCATCTGTGTTCGTCACCGCCTCATTATCCGTCGCGTTGGTCGAGGACCCGCTAGAAGACAACAAATCCTTCTGTTTAAACGTCACCTATGTAGGCAGTATCGAGATCGCCAAGTTTATTGGGGTCACCGTTGCAAGAGCAGGGATGATGCAGTGACTGGCGCCCCAGCAACATTTATTTCTTGTATCATCGACAGCATGGATCAACAAAAACATTCATGCCCTCGTTCAGAGGCTATGGCCAGCAAAGAGTTCAACTCTTGGAATCGTCCGAGGTTGCAAAGTACTACTTTGATAGTTCACGGTCATTGCGTCATTACTGGATTAAGTCCACCAAATACTCCTGGGGGTGGCTCGCGCACAATGGAGCTCATAGCTTATGCAATGACAAAACCATTAAAGTATGTCCAATGGTCCAATGTTTTCCTTTGTCTGGAAGCTGATAACTGCAGCAAGGAATTGAAGCATCAGACCAGTTTAAGAATGATGGCATCTATGATCGCACAATGTCAACTTCGCGGCTGTGAATATAACTATTTACAGTCGGGACATAGTCACGAAGATGTTGATGCCTTTTTTCCATTGTATCGGCTCATATCGAACGACATCGCGAATTATGGGACATTGAATCTTTCAAAACATGTTTTGAAGGCATGTTCAAAAATCGGAGTTTGAGACCCCATGAGCCTATTCGAGAAGCTGTGGTGTTTGATCAATATCATGACTGGATTCTCAGCTTTGGTTGGGGATGAAAACATTTTTCCAATGGTTCATCAAAACCTGTTCCAATAAATTGGTGCCCCACTCGTCACTGGCTAGCCACTTAGGAAGGGTCATTTTGGCGCCTATCTTGATCATGTCCATCTGAAGGGGATTGGTGGACCGGGGGCTGCCCACGCATTCCGATTAGAGAGGCTTCGTGATTCAGGAGGGTTCCAATGGTTCTGATATGTTCTGATTAATCCATATTATGACTTATGATGTAGTTTTTGCTCAATCTTGCAGGACTTACCATCGCCGAGGTCAACACCAAGTTCTGGCGTCGCCGCCGGGTTCCATTTTCTGATGGGGATGTCGTTTTGAGGTGGGGTGTTGGCATTGGTTGACATCATAAAAATCCAAGAATAAAATCCAAAACTTTCCTGGTAGGACCAAACGATGGATGAGTGACGCCGAGTACAACCCCAAGGCATTCCTCTATCTCCCACGGGCTTGGGCAACCCGCTTGGCGACTGCTCCACCTCCTCCAGGCAGGCTTTGTGGGACATGGAGACGAAAACTTTCTCAACTCAACGCCATTCCAATTCTTCTTTCCAATTTTCTTTGGTCGAACTAATTTAACCTGCTGGCAGTCTTCACCCCGGAGCCCGTGGACACCCGAAGTGAAGAGAACCGGAGTTTGAGAAGATATGCTGGTCTTCTGCGTGGCTTCCTCAAATTTCTTGATAGAAACTAAACTGAAAGTTGCTTGGCTCGCTTTGAACAATCAAAAGTTGCTCCTAGGTCAACCTCCTTTTGATATGGAGTCTGCTGCCCGATTCGTGGAAGATTTGGCCAACAACATTTTTGGTCGCTTCTTATTGCTGGATGTTTCCAGGCTGGTTTTCGGATTTGCTTTTGATATCTTTTGATCACTGCCCTCCTCGTGCCTCCAGCATCCTCCGGCTAGGTGTTTGCCCAATCCTGGGCCAGCTGTTGGCTTGGGTTTCCGTCATGAGCCCGAAGTGCAAGGACAAGACTTGGAAGCTGTTTCTCGGATCAAAAGGATATGATCAAAGTTTGAAAGACTTGTGAAGATTTTGGGTCAACAGCAATGGTCACAAGTGAACAAGTTGAACTTTTTCCATTTGATTTGTCAGTCCCCTAAGGCTCCAAATGAAATGAGACTTGTGGTAGACCGGCCGCCGCGTAATGAAAGAAACAGATACAGGGTTGCTCGTAGGAATGCAGCGCTGTACCGGGCTGCAGCTTTATTGTGGCGTTCAGGGATGAACATGGGAAGGGCCATCGCAATAGTAGATCAGGCCATGAAAGATGCTGGGGAGGTGTGATTCTTCAAGAAAATGATTCCTGGTGTCATTTATTGGAATTTATGTTGATTGCACGCAGTTGCTGTTACTGTTCCAATCTTTTTCTATTTCCCACACCACCAGTAGTTGTCTGTTCAGATTCGGATTAGCGGTATAGCCCTTCAGTGGCCCACCAAGTCAAAAAAGACTTTGAAGATTAAAAAGGATGGCTATACTGCGGCTATACTTGTAGACATCCCATGTGGATCATTGCTGCGTCAGGGATTGACTTCTGCTGTTTAAAAAAGGTTCGGGTGCATTCCGAGCAGTTTTGTGCAAAGAACCTCCTACAACATAAGGCTTTCGTGCATTAGGTTTTTGCACAAAACTACCCAGCTGACACATGGCAATGTTTGTGCTTAATGGCATCCTCTGGGGGCACAAAGTCCTTACTTGGTTTGCGACATTGAAAATTTAATGTTTCCTTTCTCGCATTTTTATTGGTTCTAGATTTTGTTGGTATGTTTTGCGCTTGATCCCACCCACTGTAAGCACAAAGCCTGCATCTATTCCCAAGAAAGTTTTTGTGCACACAGGCTCTGCACTTTTTGTGCAGTTTGACATCCGAATCCGGCACAAAACCACTAAGTGATAGTTCCCATCCGGCACAAAACTGTTAGTAGATAGCTCCCATCCGGCACGAAACTGTTAGGTGATAGCTCCCATCCGGCACAAAACCATTAGGTGATAGCTCCCATCCGGCACAAAACCATTAAGTGATAGCTCCCATCCGGCACAAAACTAATGGATGAAAGGTCCGACCCAAAGCAAAACCTATCGGGCTTGTCCTAACAGCTGGGACCTTTCATCCATTCTTGATTTGTGCCATCTCATTTCAAAAGATGCGATTTGCCCTGACCGGGAAACATGAAAGCAAAAAAGCGGTCCTGAAATTGCCAGGTGCAAAATTCTTGGAGCCCAAGCCTCATGGGGAAAAGGCCGAGCAATGGGTCAGCGACCGCGGCTAAGACTTCAAAGAATGCTGCAGCAACCCTGCCCAGCATTCCAGCCAGCTCTGCAAAGTTACCGCAAATGAAGATGTTTGAGCACTGGCTGACCTTTGTCTTAAAAAAGTTAGATGTTGTCCATTGATTCGTGGGGTGTTCTTCAAATAATCCATTCTTTTGACCGAGGGAGTCAGTCAACAATGTCCATGGCACTGTGGATTCGTATTTGGCCAAGAAGCTGGAGTCCAAGGATGATGCGCTTGATTCATCATGTTTCCACCTGCCGCGATAATGTTTGGAGTCATCAATAGATCGTTTTTCGGGCGCAGGAGTTCTGCATCGAGCTCTACAAGTTCATGGATGCTGAATTTCCCCCAGATCCTGCCCTGTCTTTAACTCAGGAATTTTTGGATTCTTTCATTCCAAGATCGGTTGGCGAAAAACACTGAGGACCTATGCAACTGAAAGTGCATTCGAGTCGATCGGGCCCCATCTCTTACGGCCCTACATGCTCCCGCACCGGTCGGATTTCGGTCTTCGCGGCACCGCTGACTGTGACTTTTGACTTGATCATGAAACAATGAAACAACTACCATAGTAGAATTAAAGCAGTTGGTCAGTCGGTTTCAAACAACGGTCAACATGTTTTCACCACCGGGGGTCAACATGTTTTCACCACTGGGCCCTAGGAAATTCTTCGTCTTCTATGTCAGCTTATGTTGCTGAATGGTCTGCAGTCCAATCCAGATGTTCCGGGAACAGAGAAGTTCGTGGTTACATCTGTTGATGACAAGTGGTTGCTGTCAAAGAGAATGACCATGTCGGCTTCGGACTTGGGCCTGGACAGGACACTTCTTCCTCCTCAGGCCGTATTTGCAGTGAAATGTTGGAACAGATGCGTATGCACCAACATCATCATGTTGGCTTGCATGGAAAACAAAGAGCTGTTGGAGGCCAGGCTTCCTTTTCTTGTGAAAATATCTCAGTGAAAACTTTGATTTCATCTTACAAGAGTGATTTCATCTTACAAGAATGAAAATCTTCAGTGATGAAATCTTTGCTGTTCATGGGCAAAATCCGGCACTCCATATGTTGTGGAAGGCCCTACCCAAAGACATCCGATCGTCTTCAACTCAAACTCAAAAAATCAATATTTACAGAAACATAAATTTCGACAGCATGGAATCCCATCCCTGCTCAGGTCCTTCAGCACCATTTGGTGTACAAAGATCGAAGCCAAGCTGGAAGCAATGGTGAACACAGCGAGAGGACTGGATTGTTTGGGGAAGCAATACTGTTGAAGTTGCCCTCTAAATCCTAGATTGTTTCACATCATTCCCCAAAAGGTATTTGCCATTTGTTGGCCAGGAGTGTCGCTTACAGCAAACATCCGCCGACGACCAAATGCTTTTAACCTTCTCCACCAAATGGAGACGATGATTAGGGGTGGACTATCAGGGGATGCTACTCTGGAGAATCTTCAGGCCAGGAATGGGATTCACTTTAAGATATCATGGAAATTCTTTCAAAGAAAATACTAAATCAAAGGGAATCCATCTTCAACCGTTACGGCCCATGGAGGCGCTGGAAAATGCAAGTGCGTTTGCCCAAGCTTACGCGGTTGGTCGTTTAGAATCCTCTGCGGCAATCAACTTGTTGAACCACATGTCTCCCAGCACCCGAGACCGATTGAAAGAACTTGTAAGGCCATTTACCGGAGAAACATCACCAAGATTCGAGATTTAGAGTCATTGAGAGTGTCAATTCACTGTGATATCATCTCTACCCCTTGATTCCCCTTCCCTTCTATATGGCCTTTGCAGGCGACACACGCAACCGAAGTTCATCCTGCACGATGGCATCGCAGCAGGGATTTTCAATGATAAGTTTTCAGGAGGAAGTGGTCAATTTTCGCAGTGGGACAGGTACCTTGAGAACTCTCCAGCTCTTCTATCCCATTTACTGGACCGGGTCCAGAAGGATTTCGAGAGTGCAGCCCCGAAAATGCGCAAGCCCTGGGGGCAAAAAGATTTGGACACTTCTTTTTGCTTTCAGATTTATGTTTGGGCGAGTTTGGGTTTTCATGCATTTCGCGGATTTTCGTGGATGAAGCGTGTTTTCACCACAACTTAGGAACACTTGCAGCGAGTTTGCGGTGCCTTTATTGCAGCACTTTCGAAGTTTCAAGAACTTGCGCCGGCTAGCTTCTTCAATGAATGCTACGATGAAGTGTTGCAAACGTTTCCTGGTTGTCATTATACATTAGAAACTAGAAACCCATGTGGAAACTGTCATGATTCCTTGAGCTATATCCTAGCTGCGCCAATCATCCGAGGTTCAACCATCGCCATGCTGATGCTGATTTGATGAATATGATTTCAACATCAACGCCTCCTGCCGACCTTGACAAAATTGGTATGTTTGCCTCCCACGTCGCAAAATACAAACAGAAGGCCAGGATGTTACTTAGTTTCCCTTCGCCTGCCCTTTTCATGTCCCAGAAAGCGCTGAACAGGCGGAAGAAGATAAGGCAAATCGCGCTGCAGAGCTTCTTGTCAATATTAAGTGGCAATCCCACCTGTCAATTTAATCGAGAATCTCTTTGGGATTGCTGTTGGCCAACACTAGGCTATCTGCAGCCCTTCTCCAAACCACGTGGAGCCAAACCGAACTGAACATCCAAGCGGACTTGGATAAGTTGCGGGACTGGGCAGGTCGATTTGGAACTTTTGCCGCTCAACAGGCCATTGTTTTTTGTTGATGTTGCAAGGGCTTGACATTTCACAACCTACCAGCTGTGGTATTGTAATTTTTCTTGCCGAGTGTTTTGATCTAGGGTGGCCTGGATCTACGCTACTTGAGTACCCGCTACGAGAAGGGCAAGCAAACAGTGGCCAAGTTCATGGCCAAACAGCACCGTTTCGTCACCCACCAGCCAATTACATTGGCGCATGGAGAGGTGGTGGAGAAGCAAGCCGCTCTTGGCCCAACAACGTTACTTGTAAAAAAAAACAGTGGTCACGACAAACAGAGGTTTCTGTACTTGCGCAAGCGCTTAGGCTGACTATCTTGGTCATTGATTGCACCCTCTATCCATCGCGTGTTTTGGATTGCACTAGCAACATGATTTTGGATTAGGATTGAACCCTCTATCCCGTCCTGGTCAGGAGCTCTGAGCGTGGATGAGTCGATCGCCCTCGCACAGGCAGTGTGTGGGGGCAACAGTGGTTCTGTTGCTTTCATCCTTCTGCCACAACCCCATTCAAGCACTACCCTGACTTCGATCTACAAGAACCGTCGGTTATTGGAGGACAAGGCAGTGGCGAACCTTTGATTCCATTTTTAGTTGTAATTTCTATCACAGATTCATTTCGACTATTTGGGATACTGGTCTGTGATTTATGCGCAGCCATATTGCCATATTTTTTGAAATTATCTAAGGGCATTCGATGTGCACGAACTGTCACTATCCTTCACCGACTCCGCCCATGCCGGTGACAAACGGAAAACTTCCCAGCAATGTTTCTAGGCAATGGTGTTTTTTTTTATCCCTCTTACTTCGGGGATGTTTCAGGTTTCACCTAATAAATATGAATGGGGAAGAGTCTGGCTGAACCTAATGAACCTAGGCCTTGCGCTGACCTGTGGGGGGCACCGACAGATCGAATTCAATCGATCCAGAGCGTTACTGGGATCCATTGCAGCCATCGAAAGGCCCCGGGCGTCAGATCTGCAAAACCCAGACGAGGAGCGACCGTTAGCAGCTCACTGGAGGGTGTCCCAGTTCAAACTAGCATGTGTTTTGAATTTGGAGTAGTTTAGGGTGCTTTTCTTTCTTTGTGTTATAGCAAACATTTCCAACATCTTTGACCTGTATAGTACGTTACATCCCTTTCTTGGTCACTGCTCACCCAATCCTCTCATGCCCCCAGGTCCAGCAGCGTGGAATCCAAGCAACTCGTGAAATTATCTTGAAGCTCGTGGATGGTGTCCAACTGGCGGATCGACAGCCGTTGTTGCTCGTAGACTGCATTCCGAATCGGTCTTTGGGCAAATGAAGCATTAGTTTTCAAAATGTTTCAGGTTTTCTGGACTTGGATGATTTGGTATTTCCATTTATTTCCAATTTTCCTTGGATATGTTTATAGTCGCTTAACATGGTTTTTCATAGCTTCTGAATTCAACGTCCCTTAGATTTGGTGAGTGGTCTGCAGCGTGTCTGGACATCCAATTGCAGAATCTGAACAACTCCCAGAACAGGGCTCCGGAGGTTCACTACATGGGTGTGTTTTCACCGGATGATCCACACATGAGCAAGATTGGAGACTTGGTTGCTGGAAAACTGATGAGTGGCTGGTATGATTCTAGCGACGCAGCTGGCCCCAAAACCCGGCCTCGCACAGCTTTCACAGAACCTGTTCCCAGCTGTGAGGTGCTCACAGTTGCGGGGGAAAGCTGCAAGACACTTTACTTATTATTGCAAATCCTTAAACTTTTACTTTGGGTGTTGTTCGACAATTATGCATCAGGATTTTGTATCAACAAATTTGCATACCTCCTGCCAACCCAAACATCACAGTTTCTAAAAGGATTCCAGACTTGGTGAAGAACAAGTACCAGTCTTCAAGCCACGTGGCTGCCATACGGAACTTGGAGGATGAGATCAGGAATGACAAAACACTGGTCCAGGCTTTGGCTGGGAACGCGGGTGAATCCAACAATGATTCTCTTCAGCTTGTGGGGGCCACTTCTCCAAGCCGTACCATTGCTACGCCAGAATGGGGGACCACTACTCCAAACAACACAAGTGAGCGTGTGGAGCTGACAACTTCTAAGGGTATGGATGACTTCCTTGCCACTACAACGCTTCTTGTTTGACATTAAGTAAGGTGGAAGGTAGTAGCTGGTACTGGACAAGCCGAGAACTTGTAAAATCTTGATATGCTTTCTTTCTTCAGGATGAACATCTTCGAACTTCACAATCATTCCCTTGATTCCTGGTAAAAAACGGATTCGTGGGTAACAATCCTGGTTAAAACCGTTAAAGCCTAGGTTGCATTGCAGTGCTCAGATTCAACGCTCCGACTTGGTCATCGCCATAGATGTGAACAAGCAGTTTTGGGTTTTGAACAAAACCGAGAACAATGTGCAACTCGAATGCTCCGAGCTGTTCGGTTTCAACATTGGGTCGTTTGTGGAACTGCCTCCAGGAGTCATTCATAATTGGCTGAAAAATATTGGATGAAATTGATTCCATAACATCATAGCATTATATTTTGTGATCAAAAGAGTTGGATGAAATTGATTCACTATGGAAAAACATCATTTTTTTACTTGATCCCACCTTTCCAATTTCCCAGCAGGAGATGCTCCTGGCCTTGTCGATTCTTTGCCTTGGCTGTTGAGCTCGGATGCCGATTTGGTATGCTTGGTGAGTGGAACTGAGAAGAAGGTGGTACCATTTGCGGAGGTGATTTGTACCATCACCCGCACTCGTGGGGCTACAGAAGCAACTGTTATGGACCACGATCTCGTTCCGATGACCAAGGTGGGTTTTCATTTAAAATGTGGGGTTTGAGTTTTCATCAGCCCCAGCCTAGAATCTTGAAAAATCTCAACGTGTTGTTTCTTGAGCTTTTAGAGCTTCCAGTTCCAGGCTAGAAGAAAACAACTTCAGTTTCTCTCCCTGGGAGGAAGGAAGTTCTGCTGGCGAAAGGATTCCACTTCAGTTTCGCTATGACATCACGCCCAAAACGAAAATCAACAACTTTAAGCCAAAGGCTGTTGAAGGTGATTTGGAAAACATGAGGGCGTCTCAAATGGGTGGGGTCTTGGCGACTTCGCGAGAGTTGAACCTGTTGCCCAAGTCCAACAACTTTTCTGTGATTTGGGAGGTGAGCTGGAAAAACAGCTTCAAATTTATTGGAAGTTTAGTGTTTAACTGTTGAAAGTTGTTTCCACGCTATGTTGGATAGCCCAGCACAACAACCCTCCCTTTCAGGTACGTATTTCAGATGGCGTGCCAGCTTGCGTACTTCCTATCAAGCCCAAATTCTACTTCCTGAGCGTTGCAACGATTCCTGCCAAAACGGCAGTGCAACTGAAGTGAGATACATGGATGTTTTTGATGTGGTTTGGTCTAGCTCCATTTTGAAGCCCTTGCCCGTGATATAGCCCATGATTGATTCATTATAGGAAAACATCATCAAATAACATGGTAAAACCAGGTCAGTAAATGTTTCGCACTTCCTCGTGAAACCTGTTCTTTTGATGGGCTGGAGGGTGAAGCTTGCCGGGAGTTTGCGCTGGGCCACCAAACGTGAGATAGAGCATACCCATTGCCAAGATCGTGAAGGAAAACACCTGCAGCAGTTCATTCAGTGCAAATCAACTCGGAAATGAAAGCAACATGAGAGGTGCAAGCTGTAAGTTATGCCATGAACATAAAAAAATTGGCATGATGCGTATCGTACAGGATCAAAGCTGCATAGATGTCTTAGGTTTTTTGTCTCACCGTTTTAGCTTTGGCATGTCTTTTGTGGCTAGCGTTGATGCTTTGTCGGATGATGAACCTGCTAGAAAAACGCCACCCAAAGCTTTGTCGGAGGAGAAGAAACCGAAGCGAAACAACACCAAAGGAAGTGCAGGGAAGGGTTCAGCAAAGGTCAAACCAGTCAAACCAGCTCCCAAACCCAAAGCTGGTGCCAAAGCTTTGAAGCGTCCCGCTGGTGCCTCAAGCTCGCCAAACAAAGGCGAATCGCTCAAACGCCCCGCGGCGGCGGGGAAGGTTGCGAAGGATGCTGCTGTTGCAGTGGATCGAGTCTCTGTTTGCAAAAGCCTTTACAAACGCAATGGAGTTTGGAGCCTGAAATTGAACCAGAAAGAAGTTATCCGCGTGACTTGCTAGCAAAATGTTTTTTAAAGACACATTCTGATTTGAAGCACTCATCCCCTTGCCAATCCATGTTAAAGAACATCGTATGTGGGGATGGTGGTTCCCAGTCGCATCATCTTCAGGTGAAACCGCATGAGCAGATTTCCGAAGCTGACTTGGAAGAAATCGCAGTCCCCTGGCTGAAAATCAAAATAATGTCAACATTATTCAGAGCTGATGGCATGCAAGTTGTTGATTTCCATTGGTTTGACCGGTTTTCCAAGCACCAATTGAGCCCAAAACAACCGGTCAGGAGGCGGTGAAGCAGGAACTACTTCGCACCAAAGGTGATGTGGCTGCTGGCAAAACTCTCTATGTGTCTTGGTTAGTTGAAACGCTTTGTTTTGAAAAAAAAAATCAAATCATCCAAACGCTGCCATCATTGCATGTCCGCTCTGACTCAGTGCATGTAGATCTTATAATATCGGATGAATATATTCATATCTGAACTGAAAAAACCAGCCAATCATCGAATCCCATGTTTGTTTAATCCTACAACTCCCGACGGTCTTGGGTCATTGTTTGAATCTCTGTGTTTCTACGACTCCCAGGAAACCATGGTTGAGAGCGCCCTTCGCAAGTTCCAGGTCGCGAACATGGATGCACCTGCCGATGCTGATGATGAGATGGCGGAACCTGCAGAGCAGGAGGAGTCCGAGGAAGAGATCCAAGAGGTCGACGAGCCATTGGAGGAACAAACCGAGGAGTCATTGTTTAAACATGCCTGCAATGATCATGTAAACTTCATAGAATTTTGCTTGGCTCGATCTCAACCTATACCCATCAAACATGAATCGACTTCTGCACGGCCAGGATTGAGTGCCTGGTGCTGATCTAGGCTTGGGATCGAAACGGATGGCCTGCAGCGGACAAAAAATAAACTGCAGGCGCCTCTTGTGCCACTGTTGTTGGAAGATTGAAGTTGATTTGAAATCAGGAATAGATTGAGGAAAATCAATGTGGAAGTGAATCACCAAATCATTGAAAGATTCTTTGATCCTCTCTAGCCGCTAGCCGTTTTGTTTCAAGATACTTGTGGATTTATCACTCAAGATTTAAACTTGAGATGATTTCGAGCCTGGAGAAGAATGTGAAGCCAACCATGGGATACTCGATTCGCATTTTTTCCATGCACTATCAAGGCAACCGTTTTTCCCCATGATTCTGGATAAACAAAAAATTTCAGGAGTTGAATGGACCTGCGGCCTTCCATCCGAAGATTATCAATATGAAGTGAGGTCTGAAAGCATGGAATGCACAGCCATTCCTGTTAGTGATGCACCCAATGAACGATATGCAAAGTTGCTTGAATGGCTGCATCAATATCACGTTCACAAAGTTCCTGGCAAGCTTGTTCAAGCTTATGAAGGCCCAAGTTTTTTTGTTCGAGACTATGTTATCGAATCAGCTCCCAAATGGAGGGCTGTCATTTCCGTGTTTAGTTATTGGGAAGAGGAGGATCAAACAATCACCTTCCAACTTAGCGATGCGTGAATCAAATTGAGATCGGTCGATGACAACGAAAAAAAGGTGAGATGAAGCATGCACTGTTTCGTCTACATGTTTGCACGGCGAGTTGCTTGCGTTTACGCTTGAACTTGAAGCATGCATAAATATATATATATATATAAATTTAGATTTTTTGGACCAAAAAAACACACACCAAGGCCCTGGGTACATTGACATATTACAAGACCAGGCCGGGTCGTTCCTGGTTCATTTTGCGCGTTTCTTCCAGCCAGTTGTTCCCAACTATCCCATCAGTCTCCCTGGCCTCCAAATGGAGGCCACTCCATTGGCGGCAGTTGAAGTTGAGGTAGCCCGCACAGTGGGCCGGAGCGATTGGGCAGGTTTTTTTTACATATAGATTTACCCCCAAAATTTGAGAATCCAATGCGGAACATTTATGGAGCATATATATCATTTACTTACTACTTCTACCTTTCCTTTTCTTTTGGGAGATATGGGTTCAACACACACGCACAAAAAAAAATTGAAAAAACTGGATCATGCTAATACCGTTTAGCGTCCAAAAAATACCAGAAGTCAAGAGACATGTTTAGATTTCAAATAGGTATTTTTGTCAAAGGAAGTGTAGTTGGGAAACTTCCGATATACGAAGTACAGGGCTCAAGCACATGGCTGCAACGCAAGCTTTATGCTGCATACCTTTGTGGGCTGGTGCCTGTGTGAGATGGTGCCTTTGCATGTTGCATGCCTTTCCATGCTGCTACAAACTTGCTGCAGCAAACCTTTGCTGTGTGTGTGTGGGGGGCACACAAAGCAAAACCCCCTATACACAGCAAAACCCCTAACAACAGGAATCAAGAATTTGAGCATCATGTAGCGTTTGAGATCTCTACCTTTCACCACTGCGCTGCAAATATGCTTTCTCAATCTCGCACGCATCCACACTGCAAAGTATTCAGGAGAACCACGTTCGAAGGCATGAGGCATATCAGTTTCGAAAAACTGTATGGTCGAATCAGGCACCTCGTCATCTTGAAGCGCATTCTCATCAACGATAACATAGTATTGATCCAAAGGAAATCTCAACTTGAAGACATTGATATCTGCAATAAGCTGGCACACCAAGGCTTCGAGCGTTGGTTTCAGCTTCCATCTGCATCAGACTCATAACCATCTGATGCAAAAGTCGAATTGACTCCTCAGAAATGCCAACTTCATTAAACTGACGCAGAACTACGAAAAGATGATGTAGCACTGCATGACCTCGCCCTCGTTGTTGATGATCTCGAATCATCAGCTCTCGAAGTTTCCCAAAAGCATTTGATAGAGACATGTAGCACAGTAATGGGCTAGGACGTCTCACGGGTCGAGGTGTTCTTGAAGGCATCGGTGGAGGATTCATTTCATCTTCAGAATCATTGATCATATCATGATGATGGATGCTCTGCCACAAATCTGGGTCAGAGCATTCAGACAGGCTTTGATATCTGTATCGCTCTCGACGTGCAGATTCATCATTTTCGTCGTCGCTACTGACAGGAATCGAATCACCCCCATCGTTCATCATGCAGCCACTCACAGAAATAACGCAATCAATGATGCTCCCAAACAACACTGCAAATAGAAAATCACTGTGATGATAATCGTCAATCACCACATCCAGCGTATTGGGCTCCAGGCTCAAGGCCTCTGAAGTTCCATCTGCCTTCACAAGGCAGCACGCCAATGGAACTGCAAGAAAAAGCCACTTTGCACTGACAATGTATGTCACCACACTCATCACCATAAGAGCATAGCAATGGCCGATACTGCAACCACATGACAATGAACCTTCCGAAACAGCCATCAAACTGCAGGTGCTCAAGATTCTCAAAACCTGTTTTGCCGCTTTGTTCGAGCTCTGGCTTCGAGGTTGTCTTTCACCAGTGTGCTCAGAAATCAAACGACACATCATGTTACCTGACCCTTGATGACTTCTTTTGCTTGCATACGTTCATACTCTTCTGCGCCGACACTTTCATCACCACACACAAAATTCAACATAAACAGCAGACACATAAACGATCTTTGTTCAAAGATTTCGTATTAAGATCAGCACGTTGAACAGAGTTCTCACTTGCTTGATAATCAATTCTCCACATGAAACTTTCTGCTGTAACCACAGCAATCGACCTCGAATATGTCGAAGATGTCCACTGCCAAGCTTCACTGCCAACATCTTCACAGCACTGTTGTCAGTATGCAAACACAACGTCTCAACATTGCCACTTGTCAGAAAGCTTAAACTGTGATGCAGATACATGGCATCACAAAAGCCTGAGGATGCTGCATACCACCCTGCCTCTGTGCTGCTCAATGAAATGCACTTTTGTGTCCTTGAAATACTATGTATCACAACACCGCTCAAAACATGAACTGCTGATGACGTGGGCTTCATTTCGCCTGAACCACTCCAGTCTGAATCTGTGAAAACTTCCAGCAAATTCTTCTGCTTTTGTTCACACTCAGAACCCATCAACGATTGCATGAATGAAGTTCCACGTTTTCTGCAACCCATTCTCAATGCAAACTGATCACTTTGTCTAAGGTATCCGACCAATCTTCCAAATGAAGACCACGACTGCTGAGTAGGATTCTTCAGGTCACAGGCCAACGTCTTGACAGCATATTGAATGTCAAATCTTTCTTGACTCAAATACATGGCTATACCAACAATTGATACTCTGACGCCATTGACTCTGACAACGGTAAGGAAGGATGTTCGGATGCTGGAATAGGAACTGAAGAGCACCGCGTTTTGCACCATCTTGGTGGTTTACCATTTGCTTTTGTGAACTTTTCAACCATACTAGTGACATGCTTTGGCTCTGGCTATATGGTGATGCTGCTATAACCAGGATCAATCACATGCAAACGTTTGAGAAATTCGAAACTTCCACCTTCGTGCCTCTTCACATAGCACTGGGTGAGCTTGAACTCTGAAGCCAAGCCAGGTAAGAGCTTTGACGTCACCCAACTTTCAATACCAATAAATATAATGTCATCACCATGTATGAGAACGGCACCATCTGATCCACACTCAAAATGCATGTTCAGCACAAATAGTTGCACCAACTGCTATCTGCAACTTGCTTGTAAAATGCTGATACCACAACTTTGATGCATCTCGTTGCCCAGGAAGGCATCTTAGGATAACAAAACTCTGGTTGCCGAACGTCACCAATCTCGGATGTTGCTGGGGTACTTGCAAGAAAGCATCACTGATATCCAGCGTGCCCAACACAGGTTGTGCAAAGGAGCCACTTGCGATTGCCATGGCCACTTTGATACGGACGATGAAGAAGCTGGTGAATACACATCATCTCGTGCTTCAAGCCAGTTAAAATCTCGCCCAACAAGTCGTGAACGCCGCAACCAGGCTGGCTCGTGGCCAACCACTGCGCCTGCATCATCAAGCACTGGGCGAGTTTTCTTTCTCCATGCACGAGCCTTCCTTGCAGACAATGGTTTTCCCAGATCACCACTGTAATTGTCTTGCAAGGCAATACACCCATGTCAGTCTACATCGTCAGCTATACGATCCAACTCTTCCAACTCGTCTGTTGTCAGGTTTGGTTCCAACTCAGAAAACAGCTGCCACAATCGAAGTTCGTCCTGTGGCAATGGATCACTTGTTTGATCCATCTCCTCGTACCCGAAATACCAATCTGCAAACTCATCTTGACAATCCAACTCTGTGGAATAATCTTCCATCTCAACATCAACATGCAGGTATTCTCCATCACCAACGTCTTACAGAAATTCTCGCTTTCTTTGCAGGAGGTCCTGAAACTGCTGAACCCTCATCTGCAGTTGGCCCATACCTCCTGGAACATCAGAAGGCTCCAAAGTTGGGGCAGACGGCCCAGCACTGGTACAAGGGGGCGCAGTCGGAGGAATTGCTTGTCCAACCACGGGCGGCATCAAACTGATCAATGTTGCATCATCAGGTATAGAGGACCTGGAATGACATCAGGTGGTTCATCAGCTTCTTCGTCGTCAATGCCTGGACCTCCGCCACTAATCGCAGATTTCGACTCTCGATTTGTAAAAGCATCAATTTTGTTGCCTAATGTCCCACATGATTGCACTGCAGCAAATTGTGTGCTCAAATTTGATTTGTTTCCATTTTTACGGCCTCAAGGCAATGGGAAAAATATCGTACAAAGCAAACAAAGAAAACCCTTGGCAAAGGGAAAGGGAAAGGCCAAAAACAACCTTTGGCAAAGGGAAAAGCTTCACCTTTGAAAAAAGGAAATACTATGCCACACCCTTGGCCAAGGGAAAGGCAAAGGCAAAGGCAAAAAACAAAGGGTCACCCTTGACAAAGGCCTGGAAGGCAAGAAAGGCAAGAATGCCTTGAACAAAGACAACTTGGAAAAGTTTAGGAAATGCCACTCAAAGACAAAATTGCAAAAGCTTCTGAACAGGAAAACGAGCAACAAGGAGCCTTAGTTTTGCAAGAAAGTTTGCTAGCAAGTAAGAAGTCCAGGGCATGGTCAAAGCACCAAACTCATCTTTGGAAAAAGGGCAATGAGGAAGAACTGGCAGAGTTCCAAGCAACTTCCAAGAAAGAGAAAGGCCAGTTGACTTGCCTTTTCTTGATGAGGCAAGATGCTGGCTACGACTGCAATGTCCAGAAAACTGTCAAAGCCACCAACACACTCGAAAAGAAGGAAAAGTCAGAAAAAAAGGCCTATGACGAGTTTGGAGACGACTTGGAGAAGCATGTAGCCTCAGGTCGAGTTGCGTGGAGAGAGGCTCTGGGTACCCCGTCCAGGGGCCAAGAATTTGAACAGCAAGATGATGAAATTGAAGCATGGGACAAGCAAATTTTCAAGGAACCTTGGAAAAGGGAAAGGAAAAGGGAAGGGCAAAGCAAGACCCTTCAAAAAGGGGGAACAGGCACTGGAGGAGAAGATAAAAAAAGGGATGAAGAAGCTGGGGAAGAGCAGAGGGACCTCCTCACAAGCACTATGTCCAACCATGAGGAAGCTTTTGGACAAGGTCAAAAACAACACCTTGGGAAAGGTGGAGGCCCCAGATGCCAACTTGAAGGCTATCCAAGATGTTTTGAAGACTGCAGTGCAGGCCATGACTGATGCAAAGGAAGAAGCCAAAGAGCTGGTGCAAATCACGCAAGACCACCTCCAATAAATCTTCAAAGAATTCCTGAGGCAGCCAAGAAAAGCGTTGAAAAAGGGGAAGAGCCAACCCGGAAACATTGAAAGAAGAGAAGAGAACCTTTCAAAAAAAGGATTGGGACAGAAGAACACAACCTTTCAACAAGGGGATTGGACAGAGGAAGAGAACCTTTGAAAAAGGGTGTTGGACAGAGGAAGAGGGCCTTTGAAAGAGGAAGAGAACCTTTGAAAAAGGAGATTGGGACAGAAGAACACATGTTAACCTTGAAAGAGGAAATGTGAAGCGTTTCAACCTTTGAGAAAAGGCCCCTTTTACCTCTGAAGCCAAACCTTTGTACAGACTCCACAGCAGTTGGATTTTTTTAAAAAACTTACCCTTGAATTTCACCGTGATCAGCAATGCAGCTGGCCTTGAAAAGCCCGCATGGTAGCCATCACCTGCTCTTTCATCAGATCCCAGGAGTGTCGACCAAGTTTGTCAGAGGAGATGCCCTGCATATTCTGTTTTGCAGGGGCATCTACAGGCACTTGCTAGGGTCAGTCCTCCATTACCTTTGTTGGTTTGATGGAAAGGGCAAGCAGGGAAGGCACCAGCTGAAAGGCTCAGTGTTGCGTGTGGGAAAATTCAGAAAACTTACAAAAAACTTGGCAGCACCACCAGGTTGAGCAACCTTCGGCTCTCGATGTTTTCTGATGTCAAACAGCCTCACCAGGCCATTCCCCACACTGAGCATCAAAGGCAGTGAAGCAAAACACTTGCTCCCGCCATGTTGAAGACATCTGGCATGACAAGTGCATGCTAGATGCCATGAAGTGCATGGTGAAGCTGGTGGAGCTCTATGACAATGCTGATATCTTCCTGGAGAACAAAGAATGGAAGAAAGCCTTCACCCTTGGAAAAATGTTCTTGGATGCCTACTCTCTTTTGAATCAATGGGCCTCTGAACAGAACAAGCTCCTTTTCAACATTGTCTACAAATTTCACAGCTTCCAACACATGTTGGAAAATTCCAGGTTCCTCAACCCAAGAGCACATTGGTGTTTTTCCAATCAGGACTTTGTTGGAAAAATGTCTCTGCTGACCTACTTCATATCCTCAGGGGGTTGCTGCTCCTGAGCCTGAAAGTGGCACCAAAATAAAAAGCGCTTCTACATTTGGTATTGACCAGAGAAAGGTTTCAGCAAAGCGCCAAAGAATTTTCTGATGAACTATAGAGCCACCTTTGGAAAAGGGACGAAGCATTGGAGAAAGACTGGCAAACCTTGGAAAAGGGAATTTTGGAAAACCAATAAGAAGCACACCTTTGAAAAAGGGAAGACTTGTGCACACATTGATCAACTTCTGGGAAAAATTGACATGACGCTTGGAAAAGGGGGCACTTCCGAAAACCTTTGAAAAATGGCGCCAAAACGTGACAGGAAGCACTTCCTGAAACCTTTGAAAAAGAGCGCCAAAAAGCTGACATGACCCTTGGAAAAGGGAGCACTTCCAGAAATGTTTGAAAAAGGGGGTAGCATGTTTCACCTCAGGAATGACAATTTGATAAAAGCAAAGCAAAAAATCAATGAAGATAAGGTGATGGTGGGAACAGTGTGGTCTTGAGTTGCTGTATAAAGATGGTGTCAGTTCATTTCAAATTTGTAAATTGATTTTAGCTCATCACCCTTGGAAAAGGGGGATTCATTGGGCCAAAAAGTCAATTGATCTACATTGATTTGTACACCAAAAGTTGAATTCAAAATATTGATTTGAGATTGAAAAAACATGGCTAAGATAATTGATATGTTGTGAAAAAATCAAGTTTGAAGAATTGATTTTGCCAAATTCAATATCAATATGTTCGGGGAAGCTATTGTTTGGGAACGTAGCTTGCTAAAAGCTTGCAAATTCCGCTAATTAAGCTTTCCTTTTACATGTTTTGAAATGATCTGTATAAAATCCTGCTTCTCCGGCTGTGGGCTCGACGTCTCCGGCTTAGGCAATTTGCAGTAGCAGGCTTGTGCGCAGGCAACCTTTTGGTGCGTTGCAACGGCTCTCCTCATCGCTGCTGCAAGCCTGGGGCGTTTTCTTGCTTAACCTTCGCTTCCACCGGAGCACATGGCGGATGCGGGGCGTCTTGGGGCATTGCGGCTGCAGCAGCTTGTTCACAAACTTGGCCGCCACTGGGCGGCCAAGAAAGACAAGGAGTTGAAACACAGATAAGACGAACTAATCCGCAATTGCTGTTTGAGCTATGATGGCCCTGACGTGCGCTTGGCGCTTGGAACTGTGAACTGTGAAGTCGGCCAAGGAAATCACCAGACTTGAGCCTGAAATCAATGTCGACATCGCGGTCACTTTGAATGGATGACAGAAACGTCGTGGTGAGCCTCCAGACTGGATGTTCATTCCAAAAACATCCTAACCTTCGGCGCGGAGGTCACGACACTACTCGAGTGGAACGCGGGCCGGATCTTTTCCAAACAAAGAAACGAAAGTTTCTGCACAAGTGGGAAGCTATGATGGCCAACTTGGATGGTGTCCTTGCTAGCAAGACCGGAAAAGTCATCCTGTATCACTGTTTTGGGAGAATTCTAGCGCGGGGCCGAAGTATTGCTGTGATTCCATTACCAAAAAGAAGTTCTGCGACGCTGATGGTATGCATGTGTCAAAAGCAATGTCGCTCCTTGGACCAATTAGAAAATACATGTGACGGTTTTTCGAAAAGTTTGTTCCCAAAATCGGTCTGATAACGCATTTACTTGCGTGACGCCTCTCCTCTTAATTAAAAAAATTTCTTGTCTGACAATCATCAAACCTGCTAGCAAAAACACAGAAACTTCAATTTCCCCACAACAGTGCACTCGCGCGGGCTTTTTTTTCAGGCAGACGAATCCGACGACGAAGTTGAACTACTGCTACAGGACATGACATCGCTCCTTGCTTTCCTTTGCCTGTCCTTCACTGCAATGCGTTCGTTGTGTGGACACATTCCTCTGGTATTTTGCGAGCTTTCTTTCCAAGGAAATGATTTCTGCAAAGTCCTCTTCTTCCAGCACGTGCTCTTGCAAGTGAAAAAAATCAAACTGTCTAAAACACTTTTGGGAATCACCGTGAATCACCCAATGCACATATCATCTGTTCTGGGGTCCCCTTCCTTACTTCACCCAACTGCATTTTTTTCCTTGCGCGCAGCTCGCGCGAGAAATGCAATTTAATTTCTCAGTTTTTAACCTGCTGGATTGACATATTCTGAAACCGCTGCACTGAGGGAAACAAAAAGCATATTCGGAAAAACTTTGATGATAAAGTCTATATACATACAATGTATGAGGTTTACATCATAAGTTAAGAAAATGCATGGAAACACTTGCGCCAACCTTGCACCTAGCTTGTGTTTTGCGGGATTTCCTTGCGTGACGCCACATAACGAAAATGAAAAATCATGTAAATGTGTCGGTTGTGATACCCCAAGGCCCAAATTTGGACACAGGAATTTTGAACGACTGTCATGTACATGCAGCATCAAAATGCGCACGGGGCACAATATGAATCAAAAACATACATACAGATAAAAAAAATATAAACATGATCGCCCTTGAATGATCCTAGGTCTGCCTTTCCAGACATCTTAAAAATAATAGAGTCTAGAAAATGTAAAACCAGGATAATTTCTCCATAAAATGACTAAACCAGGTGGTTTTCATCTGGTACAGGTTGATTCCTGAAAACCCAACATCTTGAAGGCTGAACAGACATTTCAGAAAAACCTGTGGGTACATATGTTTTTTGAAAAATGTTAGGTCTCTCTGGGCTTGCAACTTTGATGTGGCCAACTTCGTTGTTTATAAAATGCCCGGTCATCCAATTGACATTGAATACACCTGGAAAAAAAAAGGAAAACACAACAGCACCGAAAATGTTGTGTTTATAAAATGCAATCTCCAGGTGTTCCCCTGGGTTTTATTGTGTTGGAACACAGTTTGGGCATTTGATAAAGATTGTACTGGCCACCACTTCGAAAATCCAAAAATAGTTGAGGGATGTTAAGGGTATATTTTTAAATAAAACGCAAGGTTTTCGTAAATTCATCCCTCAAACATAGCAAACAAACCTTTTGACAAAATGCAAGGTCAGCTTATTAAGTAATGGCCAGTACGTGCCAGTACAACCTATCAAAACGTCTGACTATTTACAAAATGTTCCAACCGTCTGTTTTTGATACAATGTAGGGTCATCCTCAGTCAGGGCATGGATTTTGCAGAATGGGACAGGCAAGGCTTATAAAATGTGACCTTGAATCTACATTTTGCAAAGGAAAAGCATTTACATTTTAAAAGGGATCATTCTCGGGGGATTAAACATGTATATGCGGCGCGCGGGTGTTCTGAAAAATGTGTTTTTTTCAAAAAGGTGCTTGGTGTAATTTTGCTTGGTGTAAAAGGGTTTGGTGGAAAAGGTTTCTGGTGTAAAAGGCGTTTGGTGTAAAAAGTGTTTGGTGTAAAAACTGTTTGGTGTAAAAGGTTTCTGGTGTAAAAGGTGATTGGTGTAAAAGGTGCTTTGTGTAAATGGCGCTTGGTTTTCAATTTGCTTGGTTAAAAAAGTGTTTGGTGTAAAAGGTGTTTGGTGTCAAAGGTTTCTGGTGTAAAAGGTGTTTGGTGTTAAAGGCGTTTAAAGTCTATTTTGCGTGAAAGGCGCCTGGTGAAAATTGTTTGGTGCAAAAGGTGTTTGGTGTGAAAGGCGTTTGGTGTAAAAGTTGTTTGGCGCAAAAAGTGTTTGGTGCACAAGGTGTGGCGTAAAAAAAAATTGTGCGTGAAAGGTGCTTGGTGTACAAATTGTTTGGCGCAAAAGGTGTCCTGTGTAAAAACTTTTTTCGCGCGGAAGGCGTCAAGGTGCTTGGTGTGACTCGACTCACTTGGCTGGGCTTGTTTGACTTGAGTCATTTGACTTGACTTGATTTGCTCTGCTCTTCTGGCGCGTTTACTTCTTCTTGCCCGTAAATCCCGATCTGGGAAAGGAATGGGGAATCGTCATCTCGAACACCATCATCTTTGGGTCGGGGTCATAAGAAACGCCCTTCGCTGTGTTCTTTCGGGCTCCCACGTGGGGTATAGTTTTACACGAGGCCTTGCATTGGAAGAATGGACAGATCGTGTTTCCATCCGAACCTTTGTTCTTCCAATGCCTTTGCCTTTTTGGTGGCAAGAATAGAGTCTGCCGGTCTCCCTTCGGGCAAGAACTGTGTTCCTGAAAGTGAAAATGTACTTTTGGCATTTACCACAGTCGCTCACAGTGGCCAACGTGGAAGCCGCATTCCGCCTTCGCTTGGCCTTTTCCTTGGCTTTCAGTTTCAATGTCGCGAAAGGAATTCACAGTAGCCTCTCTCTGCTCTATCAAGAACTACCCAATGCGCTTCCTCCCATGTCTGTGGCCCATATACAGGCCTCTTATCACATTGGATCTCTTTCTACAAAATGGCAGGCATCTTTCCAAATAGAGGCCTCCTTCGCCCTCTTGCCCAATCGCATTGACTCAAGCTCCGACATGCTTGCTTCAAGTCGCAGTTCGGATCGAGATTTAGTATGATCTGCCACTCGCCATAGAGCTCGTCCGGCGGGACGACTTCATCAGCCGCGGACAGACCTGCGACACACTTACATTCGGTTGGCCTTTTCACTTGCGGCTTGCACCACTGCTGCCATTTGAGAAAATTCAAAGGCTCCTTCCCCGACAAATTCACTAGGAGCCAAACCTTCTGCTTCGCGACATACCTCCTTGGACAATTAGCTCCCGCCGGAGTCGCATGCCGTATAGTTTCGCGATAGGACCTTAATTGCAACCTATCGATGCCCAAAGATCTTTGCGGTGGGAGTTCCAACCCACCCTGTCCGCACACACAATGCACCACGGAAGAATGGCAAACCTGCCAACAGCTTCAATTGTGAGCAAACTGTCAATGGACTTTGAGGGAACCACAAAGCGGCAGCTGTTTTCCTGCTCAAGTTCGTCCGGTTGCAGAAGGCTACATGGTCGTGAGAAGTCAAGCCTTGTGCCTTTAAGATATCCACGGATTAACACATCGTGAAACACACGCTAAGTAACCTACAGTCGCTGGCTGTCAGGCTGCAAGCTACCTAATTTACAACAGACTGCGCAGAAGAAGCTACACTTCCGTACACTTCCTTACGGACTTGCTTACTTTCTTGCCTAAACCTTACTTACATATCCACTTATTCTCCAGAATTCTTGCTCACTTATCTACTTACTTCCCAGGATTTTTTCTTCCTTGCATCTGAGGGGCTCTTGCGAGTAGAAGAATGGAAGCGAGACCATCACAGCGGTCTCCGGCGCTTCACACTCTGCTGTGCGTCGTGCAGCCTGAGCTGCTAGAAGCTCAGGCGTTTCTGTCAACACCTCAAAGCACCTGAGCTTCGAAGGGCTATCAAATGATCAATGTGATTGCTGTGGATGAGAAGAAAAAAGTTCATACCCCGACCCACCACAGCAAACGCAACCCAGGCCCCTGAAACCCGAGCTGCTCATCTGCGTCGTTGAAGGCTTTCCCGAGAATGTACTTCGGATCGTCCAGTCCAATCCTGTCCTGAGGCTGAACATGGGCACAACAACAGCCACAAGAAAAACACCGTGTTGGCGATCTTCTGCCGTACATGCAGTTGAGTCAACTAACAGTAACAAACATATCCTACTTCCAAATCGACCAGGCACATCGTTGACCACGCACATCTATGAAATTGGGTATGTCATATCATTGATCATATCATCTTGAACCTATTCAAAGCTCATGCCCACAAAATCACCTGGAAGCCAAAACACTGGATCTAAGGGCCTCCCTGGCACCTCCAAAGGCTGTACATGGGGAGTAGGGTTCTACAAGGGCGCAATTCCATCTGGACAATCAAACTCCTTCCCGCTCTTTGCCAAAGTTACATGTATACCCTAACGTGTCGTGTACCGTACAATCTTTTGAACCTATATTCACAAGTCTATCGAAACTTTACCACGCCGCGCGCTTCTTCCAATTCCATGAAAATCTTGTACTGTGTATACCAGTAGTGCCGCACGAGCCGGCGCCGGAAGTTTCAAAAGGTAAAGTATATAATCCAGAAGAACATGTGCCTATAGAATCGCTTGTGACAACCTTGATTGATTGAACCGTTTTTCTTATGGCTCGAACAAAGTTGGCATCTGTTGGCTTTGTCACATCACGCAACTGCATGCGACTCTTCCTTTTCAGCAAATAGTGCCCACGACACAGGACTACTCCAGTACTACTCTGTACTACGAAGAACTCCTCTCTACTTACTACTCCAGCACTAGTCTGTACTACAAAGTACTACTCTGTACTGCAAAAGTACTGCTCCAGTACTACTCTGTACTACAAAGCACTACTCCAGTACTAGTCTGTAATATTCTATACTACAAAGTATTACTCTTTACTACAAAGAATTACTCCGTACTACAAAGTACTACTCCAGAACTACAAAGAACTAAAAAAAAAGATTTTGTACTAGAAAGTCATAAACTGTACGATAGTGACAATATTCGAAGCCTCATTCGCATTGCGCGGAGCAACCTCTAAGATGCAAAACACAATGGAGCTACATTTCATACCCGCGAAACATGAAACGTCATTTACGGTGCGCAGAGCAACAGGTGTCACCCTCCAACCTCACCAAATACTGCCCCTGCCGTGAACAAATGACTTCGGTGATTGATCCCCGTCACATATGAAACGTCATTTACAATGCGCAGAGCAAAAGATGTCACCCTCCAACCTCACCAATTACTGCGCCTCCCACGAAAAATTACATTCCGAAATTTCAAAGAAATTTTCCGAAAACAGGTAAATCGTCACTTGCAATGCACGGAGCAACAGATGTCACCCTCCAACCTCACCAATATTGCGCATGCCACGCAAAATGACACTCCAAAATTTCACAGAAATGATGTCACCCTCCAACCTCACAAAATATTGCCCCTGCCACGACAAATGACCTTGATGATTGATCATCGTCACATATTATGAAACGTCATTGACAATGCGCAGAGCAAAAGATGTCACCCTCCAACCTCACCAATTACTGCGCCTGCCACGAAAAATTACATTCCGAAATTTCAAAGAAATTTTCCCCTCCAACCTCACCAAATATTGCGCATGCCACGCAAAATGACACTCCAAAATTTCACAGAAATGATGTCACCCTCCAACCTCACCAATTACTGCGCCTGCCACAAAAAAAACAAAATTTCAAAGAAATTTTCCGAAAACAGGTAAATCGTCATTTGCAATGCGCGGAGCAACAGATGTCACCCTCCAACCTCACCAAATACTGCGCATGCCACGCAAAATGACACTCCAAAATTTCAGAGAAATTTTCAGAAAAAAGGTGAAACGTCTTTTACAATGCGGGGACGATCGGACCATGATCCGAGACCATTCCGAGCATGATCCGAGATTGATCCGAGCATGATGAAACCGTCAGCCCGCAACCCGCCTCGCAACCGAGGTTACCTTTCGGGCTCACCACGAACAGTTTGTATATGGAAAATACAACAATTTCGCACTTCGGATACCATTCCAAATTGCACAAACTATATTGCGCCCGACACGAAAAGTGACACTTGAACTTCAGCAAGCATTGCACCAGCCAAAGTGACACTGTTACTCTGCTGAACTATTACTGGAGTATTACTTGGCTCTACTATTACTTGACTCTATTATTACTTGACGATTCTATTACTTGACTCTTCTACTACTTGGCGATTCTATCACTTGGCGATTCTATTACTTGGCGATTCTATTACTTGGCGATCCTATTACTTGAGGATTCTATTACTTGCCGCTCTATTACTTGGCGATTCCACTACTTGGCGATTCTATTGATTGACGATTCTATTACTTGACGATTCTTTTACTTGGCGATTCTATTACTTGGCGATTCTAGTACTTGGCGATTCTATTACCTGACGCTCTTTTACTTGACGCTCTATTACTTGCCGATTCTATTACTTGAGGATTCTATTACTTGACGCTCTATTACTTGGCGATTTTATCATTCTATCGAGGATTCTATTACTTTACGCTCTATTACTTGGCGATTCTACTACTTGGCGATTCCATTACTTGAGGATTCTATTACTTGACGCTCGATGACT